>Ga0326728_10000641_pt1 | contig 134245 bp, 120 predicted proteins | sample MB3enrmetagenome_FD_207602 | JGI IMG/M metagenome (GOLD analysis project Ga0326728, IMG submission 207602) | Lab enriched peat soil microbial communities from McLean, Ithaca, NY, United States - MB31MN | ecosystem: Environmental > Terrestrial > Soil > Wetlands > Peat | place: USA: New York...
CCGACGCGATGATCTTCTGGCAGCACGGGTTTCTCAAACTCAACGGCACGATAGTGTTTACCTGGGGGCTGATGTTCGTGCTCGCTGTCGGCTCAAAGCTCGTTACGCGAAAGCTTTCTACCAATCTGAAACGATCCCGCTGGCAGAACCTGCTGGAAATCGTAGTCACCGGCATCGAGAAGCAAATCCAAGATGTCGGTCTCCGACAGCCAGAGAAATATATCGGCTTTCTGGGCACGCTCTTTCTGTTCATCGCGTTAGCCAGCCTCTGCACCGTCATTCCCGGGTATGAGCCGCCGACAGGATCGCTCTCAACGACCGCGGCGCTCGCGCTGTGCGTGTTAGCAGCCGTGCCGTTTTTCGGCATCGAGGAAGAGGGGCTGGGCGGCTACCTCAAATCCTACCTGGAACCGACCGTCATCATGCTGCCCTTCAACATCATCAGCGAACTATCGCGCACGCTGGCCCTCGCGGTCCGCCTATTCGGCAACATGATGAGCGGCACGATGATTCTTGCCATATTGCTGACCATCACGCCCTTCATCTTTCCGATCGCCATGAGTGCGCTTGGTCTGCTCACCGGCATGGTGCAGGCCTACATCTTCAGCATCCTGGCCGCGGTTTATATTGCGGCCGCTACGCGCGGCCGCAAGTCCAGGTCTGAACCGACGCAACACATTTAACGCATGAACTACGACAGCGAGAACAGACACTATGGATAACATGACGCTCATTGCCATCGCCTCAATCGTCACCGCCGGCCTGACGATTGCCCTGGGCAGTATCGGACCGGCGCTTGGCGAAGGCCGGGCGGTCGCCACGGCATTGAGTTCTCTGGCGCAGCAGCCCGATGCCGCCACGACCATCACACGCACCCTGTTTGTTGGGCTGGCAATGATCGAGTCCATTGCGATCTACTGCTTCGTGGTTTCGATGATTCTTCTATTTGCCAATCCGTTCTGGAACCACGTCATCGCCCAAACCGCAGGAAAGTGATTCATGCTCATCGATTGGTTCACCGTCGGTGCGCAAGCGCTCAATTTCATCATCCTGGTGTGGCTGCTGAAGCGCTTTCTTTACAAGCCGATCCTCCACGCGGTCGACGCGCGCGAGAAGCGGATCGCCGCGGAGCTTGCGGACGCTGACGAAAAAAAAACCGAGGCGCAGCGGGAGCGCGATGAGTTCCAGCGCAAGAGTAAAGAGTTCGACCAGCAACGCACTGCGCTCTTGACGAAGGCGACGGACGAAGCGAAAGTCGAACGCCAACGACTCCTCGACGATGCGCGGAAGGCAGCCGATGCTCTGAGTGCCAAGAGACAGGAGGTGCTGCGAAGCGACGCCCGCAACCTCAATCGAGAGATTCGCCGCCGGACCCAGCAGGAAGTGTTTGCCATCGCGCGTAAAGCGCTGACGGATCTTGCCGCGACAAGTCTGGAAGAGCGCATGTGCGAGGTGTTCACCCGTCGCCTGCGCACGATCGACGGTAAGGCCAAAGAGAGCCTCGGCGAAGCCCTCAAAACGGCCTCTGAGCCCGCCCTCCTGCGCAGCGCGTTTGACCTGCCTGCGGCGCAACGTGCGGCAATACAAAAAGCGCTCAATGAGACCTTCTCGGCCGACGTCCACGTCCGCTTCGAGACCGCGCCGGACCTAGTCAGCGGGGTCGAACTCAGCACGAATGGACTGAAGATAGCGTGGAGCATCGCGGACTACCTCTCGTCTTTAGAAAAAGGCGTCGGTGAGCTTCTGAAAGAACAGAATCAATCCTGAACCGAAGTCCGCAACGAAGCACCCATGATCATCGAGCCTGAAAGCTTGCAGACAATCTTCGACGGCACATTTTCTGCAATAGGCCAGATGCTGGAAGCATTCGCGCCGCAGCTGACACCGCGAGAGGTGGGCACCATCACCAGCATCGCCACCGGCATCGCCAAGGTGTCCGGTCTCCCCTCTGTGGGCTTTGAGGAGTTGGTAAAATTTCCCGGTGATTTGCTCGGCATGGCTTTCAACGTCGACGAGGCGGAAATCGGCGTCGTGCTGCTCGGCGAATACTGGCATCTGAACGCCGGCGATGAAGTCGAGCGCACCGGCCGGGTCATGGATGTGGTGGTCGGCGACGGATTGCTGGGGCGCGTTATCGACCCGCTCGGTCGGCCACTCGATGGCAAAGGCCCGGTGATCGCCAGCGAGCGACTGCCCATCGAGCGCGCGGCGCCACAAATCGTGGATCGCGCGCCGGTTACGGTCCCTCTTCAGACCGGATTGAAAGTCATCGATGCGCTCATTCCGGTCGGGCGCGGCCAGCGCGAGTTGATCCTCGGCGACCGCCAGACGGGCAAGACAGCCATTGCGATCGACACGATCCTCAACCAGCGCGACCAGAATGTGCTGTGCGTTTATTGTGCCATCGGACAGCGTGCGTCCGCCGTCGCGAAGGCCGTGGCAATCTTGCGGGAAAAGGGCGCGATGGATTACACCGTCCTGGTCGTGACCGAGGGCAACGACCCGCCGGGGCTCGCATTCATCGCCCCCTATGCCGCGACCAGCATCGCAGAGCATTTCATGGAGCAAGGCCGTGACGTGCTGGTTGTTTATGATGACCTCACCCATCATGCGCGCGCCTATCGCGAGCTGTCTTTGCTGCTGCGGCGCCCGCCCGGCCGTGAAGCGTTTCCCGGCGATATCTTTTACATTCATGCGCGACTACTCGAACGAGCGACGCACTTGCGCAAGGAGCTGGGCGGGGGCTCCCTCACCGCTCTGCCCATTATTGAAACCGAAGCGCAGAACATTTCCGCCTACATTCCAACCAACCTGATTTCCATCACGGATGGCCAGATCTATCTCTCGCCGTCTCTGTTCGAACTGGGCGTGCTGCCTGCCGTCGATGTCGGCAAATCCGTTTCGCGCGTGGGCGGCAAAGCGCAACGCGCGGCCTACCGTGCCGTGGCGGGCGATCTCAAACTCGCCTATGCGCAATTCGAGGAGCTCGAGACCTTCGCGCGATTTGGCGCCCGGCTGGATGAAAGCACCCGCAAGATCATCGAGCACGGTCGGCGCATTCGTGCCTGCCTCAAACAATCGGAATGCGCGCCGGTGTCCGTCCCTGCCCAAATCGCCGTCTTGCTGGCATTATCCGCAGGACTCTTCGACCGCGTGACGCTCGACCAGATGCCGGATGCGGAGCAAGCGGTTCAAAAGGCCGCAGCGAACATATCGGCGGAAGTTTGCGGGCAATTGGAAACTGCCGACAAGTTGAGCGATGAGGATCGTCATACGATCATTGAAATCGCCCGCCAGGCGCTCGACCCTTTCCAACCCAAGCCGCCAGCCAAGGATGACTCATGAGCGACACCATGGAGAGCTTGCGGCGCAAGATCAGCAGTGCCGGTGATCTTCGATCCGTAGTCCGCACGATGAAAGCCTTGGCCGCATCGAATATCCAACAATACGAGAAATCAGTGCTCGCGTTGGCCGATTATTATCGGAGCGTGGAACTCGGGTTGGGGGCGTGCTTTCGGGCGTACGAGCCGGTAGCCGCCACGCTGGTGAAACGAAAGGCGTCAACGCATGCCATTACCGTAAGGGCCATCGTTTTCGGGTCCGATCAGGGTCTGGTGGGGCAGTTTAACGACGTCGTCGCCGATTATGCGATCAAGACCCTCGCGGCTTTGCCGGGAAAGTGTCATGTGTGGGCGGTCGGCGAGCGTGTTCATGCGCGTCTGGCGGACGCGGGCCTGCCGCCGGTCGGACTCTTCACGGTGCCCAACTCCGTCCAGGCCATCACGCCGCTCGTCGGGCAGATTCAAATTGAAGGTGAAGCACATCGGGACAAGGGCGAGAATTCGCCCCTATGGGTGTTCCATAACCAACCGCTGGCTGGAGCGCTCTACGAACCGGTTAGCCAGCGGCTGTTGCCGCTCGATGCCCAGTGGCAACAAAGGCTCACCAAAATCCACTGGCCGACCGCGAACTTGCCCGAGGTCATGGGCCATGGCATCGCGACTATGCGGGCGCTGATCCGCGAATATCTTTTCATCTCACTGTTCCGCGCCTGCGCCGAATCTCTCGCCTGCGAGAATGCGAGCCGGCTAGCGGCAATGCAGCGCGCCGACAAGAACATCAACGACCTACTGGAACAGCTTAACGGCAGCTTCCACCAGTTGCGCCAGAGCGGCATCGACGAAGAGCTCTTCGACGTGATCTCCGGATTCGAAGCGTTGTCGAGCGGAGTGCGATAGGGGCCCGCGAACTTAGAATGGGAGAGGGTGAGCATGGGGCGGGAGGCGGCAGGCGCCTCATCAAGACGTGGTGGAGCGTCCGCTGAGGTTGCTCGCGCGCGAGGTCGATGAGTGGCGCATCGTTAACGGCAAGCTACTATCGTTGATGTTTGCGGGGCAACTGCATATAAGAAATTAGATTTTTCCTCGCAGGTGCAGTTACTTAGGGAGCACGTTGCCGGAGTGCTCGGCAAGACGGTGACCACACGGAAACCGGAGCGATCGAATTTGATGGCTTGGAATCCGGTCGTTCCCTGAATCGTCCTCGTCCCGAATGCGCCCGAACGCGGCCGTTGATCTTTACCTCAATGATGGGTTCGCCGGCCTCGACTGCCATGGGTATTACGGCTTCGGAACCGGAGATGATGCGAAAGTCCGGCGGAGTCTTACCCTGGGCTTTTATCGAGGCTGGTGCACTTGACTCGGCCACCGCCGCCGGCTCCCTCGCGAGTGCCTGGGCGGACCCTATGGTGAGGCACGCCGATATCATGCAATTGGCGCCCAGACCTGACCACGTCACCATCGGACGCTTACGATTCAGTATCTGGCAGGGCGCCTATTTCCGCACGCGAGGCAAACCCGTCGATGGGTGGTTCATTCGGTACACCATAGCCTTCAGCTCGGCGGGATCGAGCTCTCCGTCTTTGTTCTTGTCCGCAAAATCGAACTCTGCTTGCATATAGCGCATGAATTCATCTTTGGAGACCTTGCCATTCTTATCCGTATCCATGAGTTCTAGAAGCTGCGCGAGCGGCGTAAGTCCGACTTTAAGTTTAGTGGCATCGGCAGCGGCCGGCGCATCGTCTGCGACTGCCGTGGTGACGATGGTGCCCGCGCCAAAAAAAACTGCTGTCACAACTATCGTTGAAAATACCTTCGACATGATGACGTCTCCCTTATCTTACGATCCAGCGCGCTCTCGCCAACCCTCAGTTTATCCGCCGATAGTTACTTAGGGGAACCCTTCACGGTCACGGGCAGCCGTCTTCTGAACCGCGCCCGCAGGGGCGCGACTGCCTAGAACTTGACCAGGAGGCCAAATGACCACATGGCCTCTTGCTTGGACAGATCCGGGAACCACACGCCGCCCTGGCCCGAGCATGCGGAAGTCGCCGCCGTCAGGGAATTCGTGCCGGCGGTCGCGCCTGAGTTGCAAACGAAGTTTGCCGGCGAGCCGTTGTTGCCGCCGGGAGGCGTAACACCGCCGGGGCCAGCGAAGTAAGGAACACTCGAATGGCGGAATCCCACTTCCGTCCACCAGGTTATCCAGTCACTGGGCATGTACTGAAAATTAATCGTGGCGTCCCATTGATAGAGTTTCTGTCCTGGCTCCTCCGAGAAGTACGGCGTGCCCGTGGACGCTGTCGCGCCGTTGATCGGCTGGAGCAGAGTCAGATAGCGACCTGGATTATTCATCGAGCCGCCGCCAAAGGTCACAGCCCAAAGATCGTTGTGGAACCAGTAACGGTCGTAGAGCATCCAGCCGAGAAACGCACTTTTGTTCGGTCCACTCGAGCAACCGACGCCGCCGCCGTACTGGCACCCGGCGTCCAGCGTGAGGGAGAACGCTGCTTTGGACAAGCCTGCACCGTTCATTTTATTTTCGTAATATTTCACCTCGATGCTGTCGTCGGTGTGAATGCGCGTCGTGCGGGCGTAATTGATCATCACGCCATTGTTAAGAAACGGGCCGGTATTCGATAGGTTGTCCTGTCCGATGCCATAGTTATTGAAGACGAGCTTGAGATTCTCGTTCGGCAACCAAAGGATCTGACCGCCCACACCCGGATGGGAGTTGAACTTGGCGTAGGACGCCCAGCCATTAATGATCCAGGGCTCGATTTTGAGTTTATTCGTTGGAAACCACTGGATTCGTAACCCATTGAAGACCCAGGGTGTGTTGGATGACACGTAAGATGGCTGATAGGTCCAGTTGTCATAGTTATAAAAACTGAACAGCCCAATGTACGAGGCAAAAATTCCCGCATCGACATTGAGTCCGTGACTGACGTCCCAGTGATAGCCGGCGTTTGCTTCCGCGAGGTAGCGGTAGGCATCCGGAAGGTCCCATTGTCCGACGCCGGCAATATTGCCGGAGCTCGAGTCATTACGCGGAATGGTCGTCGCAAACAGTCCCATCATGGAAAGGAAGCGGGCCTTCACGTTTTCCCAGTGGAAATCTCCTCCAAAGCTGACCTGTTCCAACTGGACTTCGCCCGAGCGAAACTCCTCAGTCGATCCGACGATCGTATGATCAACGGGGTGGTTGAAATCGTTCACGTAGTAGGCGTCCATGCGGATATCCGGCGTGAAGAACTTCGTATCGAACGCGGGCGCATGGTTGCGGGGAGAGCCGTTCAGCCAGGTGAAATCCGCATAGGCAAATGGGGTGTCGTTATCGACTTCGGGGCCTGGATCAGGCGCCTGCAGGCCAAGGGGCACGGTGGGCACTGCCGCCGCTGCTGCCGGGATGGCCGCCGGAGCCGAGATGGCCGAGGTCGCCGCGAAAACCGGCGCAGCGGCCACTGGGGTCGCTGCGAGAGCCGGCGCTGTCTCGGGAACCTTCATCACAAGATCATTCCGAGTAGCGCTGTTTGCGATGACTTCCACCGTAGTCACCACATTCGGATAGCCGTCCACGTGTGAGGTGATAATCCACTTGCCGGGTGGCAGATCAGAGATCGAAAAACTGCCGTCAACGCCGGACAGCACTGCGCGAAAACTACCGCCCTCGGCACGTACCGCAGTCACTGCCGCCCGCGGCACGGGCAGCTTATCGGCGTTCGTGACGATTCCGATGATCGCGCCAGGCGATGCCTGCGAGATCCCCACGGAAGGAGCGACGTCGGCCACCGCGACCGATGCGGCCGCTGACAGCACTCCGACAAGAACAATGAATTTAGCAGCGCGCGCGGTGGCAACGTGCATTGAAGTCCCGAAACTGAGGATCATCCCTTTAGTCTCCCAAGTCGACGCGTGGAACAAAACGCGACTATCGCGTTTCACCGCAATACGAGTCAGGACTTACTTTGCCCGAAGACCGTGTAAGGAAGTTGTTAATAATTCGGGTGGGGGCGAAAAGATGTCGGCCATAACCGCCCACGGAAGGAGATTCCTGACCGTGCTCGCGTGCTACTCTTTGGGATGGCTCGATCATAGGAGACTCCGATGCTGTGGCTCGATATTCAGCGGAGAGCGAAGCCCACGATACATCGCTTGTGTTTGGCTTTTGCTTGCGCAAGCGTGATTTTGATCGCTTGTGCAACGCAGTCTGATGCCGAGACGCCTGCGCTGATGCCGGCTGAACCAGTGACCCAGGATGCATTGAAGCAGCAAGGGGCGCAGCTTCGCGCGGACATTGATGCAACCTACAAGCAGCTGAGGGCGTCGAAGTCACTGAAAAATACGGTAAACGATGGAAATGATGTCACGGCAATTGTGCTCAAGTACATCCCTCTTGGCATGCCATTCGACAAAGCGGAAGCAATTCTCAGGGCGGCCGGTTGCACGATTGGGCGGCAGCAGGGACACATAGTTGCGAGGGCTCACATGAGGGATGGCTTTTTCCAGTCGAAACACGCGTTCGCCGCGGAATTGGTGCCGCAAACTCCGGGGAACTTCAACGTAGTCCATGATATTAATGCAGGGATTTATCTCGAGTATGTGCCCAACGCGAATAACCGGTAGTTTTGCGTCGGGGAATGAGGCGTTTGATCGCCTCGCGCGCGTAATTTCGTATGGGGAGTTGCGTTAGGCATGTGGGCCGAGACTTGTGAGGCCTCACTAAGGGATTCCATCCATGCGGTCGAACTGGCTGTTGATTTGCTCCCGGGAGTTGGCGAACTCGCCAAGCGGTTGTCTGGTGTCACTGACAGGGAGTATGTGCTTGAGCTTCATTGATCTTGGCTAACGTGCTCGGCGTAAACAGGATCTGGATATTCGGCATGCTTTCCGAGACATCAATGCCGTTACCCCGGACGCTTTGGACCATTCCGACGACGATATGTTTCTGGGCATTGAAGTCCCCGTAAATAGGGCCTCCAGAGTTGCCGGGAGTTGTTTGAATAGTGGATTGGATGAAGGCTACATCGGTGCTGGCCCGCACTATCTCGACAATTTGCCCCTCTGACCCCCACAAGTCTTTCAATTTGAATCCATCGTTGCGTAGCTGTCTATGATCTGCCGGGAACCCGGCTGCGGAAAGCTTGGAATGCGCGGGTAGCTGCACGAGATCTATAGCTGAGATAGGCATCGGGGTGATGGTGCTATCCACATTAGTTGCAAGCTGAATGACCGCCCAGTCGTTGCCCGGATTTTGTACCAGGCGATCAACGATGATCGTGTCGCCGTGCGCTATGACTACCCCCCCGATGAGAAACTTCAATCCCTGCAAAGCGCCTTGGTCATTGTCTCCGGCAGTTTGACCGACGGCAAACGCAACGCGTCTACCGACCGGTGGATCCACAACAACGGGGTCGGGATACACCACGTGCAGGTTGGTAAGCACATGGCACGGATCGATAAGAAATCCGGTTGACGCGTTGTAGCCGGCTGACGGGTAACGGCGCACAGCCGATTGATTGATCCCGTAGGACCATACGGCGCCTACTGCATTCAAAAATGAGTCATCTTCGCTGTTCAGGTTCTTACTTGAATGCAATCGATCTTTAACGACTCGACTATCATTCTCCAAGGGCCGGTACGTGCGCCAGATCCCGGGAATACGTCCCTCGGCGACTGCACCAAGCAAGATGCTGCCGATGACCCCTAGCGCGACATATAACTGGCCTACTTGCCTCATGAAAGAATGTCTCTGGGTTCGCCTCCCGATGCAATGCTGCGCGACTCTGCGGCGCTCGGCAGAACCAGTCCGGTGTTGATCGGTTAAATTAGTCCAGGCAGGTTACAAGATTTGGCACGTACTTGGGAGCACGGAGGTGCTTACCTATGCGTCGGTAAGCTCACAATTACAGAACGTAGTGTGTCACTAGCCCCCTGATCGTGCGCACGAGGGTGAGAAAATCTGTCGCCACCAGACATTCCCGATGGGCTCGAAGAAACGTCGGCCACGGCATGCGCTTATCTCGCTCCGGGGCAGGATCGATCCCGTATTCTCTGAGAATGTTGGCGATCGTGCCGCGCCCGACCTCATGCCCCAGATTAGCGATCATTGCAGCGCAGTATACCGGCTGACCAACTATCGTGCGTCATCGAGAGACCGGCTTGCGGTTCTCAGATCGCGTCTCTCCAATTTCTGGACACTACGGGTTTGGAGTGTACAATGACCACAAATAGTGGTCATATTGGAGACTCATATGAGCATTCCCGCGGCGGTATTCAAGGCAGAGTGTCTCAAATTGATGGATGAGGTGGCCCGCACTGGCCGCTCGATCGTGATCACGAAGCATGGAAAGCCCGTCGCGCAGCTAGCGCCGGTGGCGGCGGAGCCGGGTTCATTGTTTGGATACATGAGGAACACGGTTCAAATCAAGGGCGACGTGGTTGCCGCAACGGGAGAGACGTGGAACGCCATATCAGGCAGCGAGGATCCGCTGCCTAACTCGGCGCCTAAGAAGCCATCTGCGCGTCGCCCGAAGAAGTGAGCGCGCTGCTTCTCGATACGCATATCTGGTTATGGTACGCCGAAGGTGTCACCGAACGGCTTCGGCCTGCGAGTGTCAGGAAGCTCGATGAGACACGTACGAGCGATGGGTTGTGCGTGTCCGCGATTTCCGTATGGGAAATCGGCATGCACAGCGTTAAAGGGCGCATTCAACTGTCCGTACCCTTGCGGGACTGGATTGACCGATCGCTCGCCGCCCCAGGTATTCGATTTGTTCCCCTCGATGCCGCCGCGGCGGCAGAGAGCGCGTTGCTTCCCGGCGAGCCCCAGGGGGATCCGGCAGACCGGTTCCTGATGGCCACGGCGCGTGTCGAAAATCTTGTTCTAGCAACGCGAGATCGGCAAATACTGAAATATGGTAAAGGGGGCTACTTGAGGGTGCTCAAGCTGTAACCTCGAAGCTGAGCGATAGCGACCCTCGAGAGGAGATTCTAATGCCCTGGAATGAAGATCATTTTCCACAATCAATGTTGAACTTACCAGGACTCACGTTATGCTCAGCGCCAGGCGGCGAATGGCGATCCGAGCCAATTGTTTGCGTATGTCAGCGCTAATCCGGATTGCTCGACGTTGTCCAATGACATCGTCGGCATTGCGGAATGTCTGATCGATATGGCGCGCAAATATGCGCCGAAGGCGTACGTCGGCTTTCCACCCTCCACCTGGGGCGCCGATTCGGACGCCGCCGTGATTGCTTTCATGAATGCCATCGGCGCGCAGAACGCGGACTTTATCGTCGAGCAGACGTTGGATCGCGACGGCGGCTGCTTTGAGCTCTCCCCGCAGCCGAGCTATTGTTCGCGAAGCGGCGGCGGCTGGTATTGGGACGAGACCAATCAGACGCATCCGAATTTTCAGGACTATTTGCATGCAGTCGAGACATACCACGCCGGTATCGGCAATCTGCCGGTGATCTGGTGGCAGACTCCCGAGGGGGTTCCCTCGTCGATCCCGGGCGGCGGTGATGATCACTACCGCGATAACCGCGTGCATTACTTTCTGACCCATCCTGCCGAGCTGACCGCGGTCGGTGGCTTGGGCGTGGTGTTTAGTACCGGGGAGACCCATCAGACCAACATCACGACCGATGGCGGACAGTTCCAGTCCCTCGATGATGCGTACCTCGCCGCGCCCGTGTCCTTACCGTAGCGGATCTGCGCGAATTTGCCGGTACGCGCGGCGCTGGCCAACTGCGGTAACGCGCTCCCCACTCATTTTGCGGTGGGTGTCGCGTGTGTCTGCTCCGCGGCGGCAATCGCTTTTTTCGCCTGCGGCATCGCTGCATTCACTGCTTCCTTTACACACTCGGTCCCCCCCGGTGGAGACAGAGGAAACAGCTTGTCCAACTCTTTGCAGACTGCAAGCGCCCTTGCATTGATACGCTTCTCAAGCTCGATAGCGCCGCTTTGGCTGCTGAGGTCAAGATCGGTAAATGGTACAGACCACGTGAGCGTGATACGTTCTTGCGGCGCTCCAGTCGTCTGCGAATGACCCACCACCTTTGTCGTGACCGCCTTGATCCCCATGCGGGCGGCGGTCACGGTGATCTCATCAAGCTGGTCTGCTGCAATCGCGCCGGCGCCGACCAGCGCTCCGAAGCCCAATAATGCGAACCTCACCGAACGTCCGGCCGGCCGACGGAATTTCATAGGAAAATCTCCAGTACTAATTTCTACGACAACTTATCCCTGCATAGACGTGCGCACCATCAGTAGTTTCACCGAGGCGCTCTGTATATGACACGGCGTTGCCTATCGCGCAGCATGGCGCGAACAAGATGGCCGTTGCGAAACGGAGAAACGGGAAACGGGTATGGTTGTTAAATTCACCATGTAAACTTTTTATAGTGAATTTATCGAAACACCAATGCATATACTGCCCATGGAAAGGTCTTAGGGTTACTCGGCGGGAAGATCCAGCAATTGGATCGACGCTGCCGCCATCGCCTTAAGTCATTGAACGGCAACGCCATGGGAAAATCATGAGTGGGAAGTACGAGCTGAAGAACCTGACAACCGGAAAAACGGCGTCATTCGATGCCGTGTCGGGAACTATCGGCCCTGATGTGCTCAACATTTCACACCTGACCAAGGATTTCGGTGTGTTCACCTTCGATCCCGGCTTCATGGCAACCGCCAGCACCGAGAGCAAGATCACCTACATCGACGGCGATGCAGGCTTGCTGTTGTATCGCGGTTATCCCGTCGAGCAACTCGCTGCGCGGTCCAGTTTTCTGGAAGTGGCAAATCTGTTGATTTATGGCAAGTTGCCGACCAGCGTGCAGCTCGATGCGTTCCGTCAGTCGATCATGCGGCATACCATGGTGAACGAGCAGCTAATGCACGTTTTCCGCGGTTTCCGTCACGATGCCCACCCCATGGCGATGGTGTCGGCCGTGGTCGCTTCCATGGCCGCCTTCTATCACGACACGACCGACATCAATGACCCGCACCATCGGGAAGTGTTTGCTCATCGGATCATCGCCAAACTGCCGACGATCGCCGCCGCTGCCTATAAGCACACGCTCGGTCAACAGTTCATCTATCCCCGAAATGATCTGGGCTATTGCGAGAATATGCTCAACATGTTTTTCGCGGTTCCATTTGAGGCCTACTCGATCGATCCCGTGGCGGCCGAAGCGCTGGACCTATTGTTCATTCTGCACGCTGATCACGAGCAAAATGCCAGCACGTCGACGGTGCGCTTGGCCGGCAGCACCGGCGTCAATCCCTACGCAGCGATTTCCGCGGGGGTCTCGGCATTATGGGGACCGGCGCATGGCGGGGCCAATGAGGCGGTGCTCGACATGTTGGATGATATAGGATCGGTCGCGAACATCGATAAATTCCTGGCGCGGGTCAAGGACAAATCCGGCGGCGTGCGATTGATGGGATTCGGCCACCGTGTCTACAAGAATTTCGACCCCCGCGCCAGAATCATCCGGGATATGTGTTATCGCGTGTTGCAGAAGCTCGGCGGGACCGACAATCCGCTATTCGAATTGTCGCTGAAGCTCGAAGAAATCGCGCTCAAAGACGAATACTTCGTGTCGCGCAAACTGTATCCAAACGTCGACTTCTACTCCGGCATCATTTACAGCGCGATTGGAATACCACGTTCCATGTTTACTGTCATGTTCGCCATTGCCCGCACTGCTGGGTGGGTCGCACACTGGCAGGAAATGGTTTCCGACCCGCAGATGAAAATCGCTAGGCCGCGCCAGCTCTACACCGGTCCGGCTCAGCAGGACTACCGGGCCATAGAAAGGCGCAGCATAGCCTGATCGGTGCCAGGGCAACATTGTGAGCGACACTCACCAAATCCTGACCGAGGCCGCCGAATGGCTTCGCAGCGGACGCGGCGTTGCATTGGCGACGGTCGTATCGCCTTGGGGATCCTCCCCAAGGCCGGTCGGATCGAAGCTCGCGGTCGACGATACGGGGCACATGATCGGCTCGGTCTCAGGTGGCTGCGTGGAGGGCGCCGTGATCGAGACCGCGCTCGGCATCATCCGCACCGGTGCGTTCAAGGTGCTGGAATTCGGCGTGAGCGATGAGCAAGCGTGGGAGGTAGGCCTTGCCTGCGGCGGTAGGGTGCGGATTTTTGTCGAGAAGTTATCGTGAAAGTCGCATTGCTCGATCGGTTGTTGGCTGCCGGCGGCAGCGCGGCAGCGCTCGCGACCGACTTGACGACGGGTGCGCAGTGGATCGTGACTGCGCAAGGCTGTGTCGGCGACGAGGAGCTTGGCACCGCTGCAATGGCTCAGGTGCGCCGGGCAATTGACGAGGATCAGAGTCAGACGATCGAGACCGAGACAGGCCCGCTGTTTGTCGAGGTCTGGAACCCGCCGCTACGTCTGATCGTGGTGGGCGGGGTACACACGGCGCAAGCGCTGGTGCCGCTTGCACGGTTGGTGGGCTACGACGTCACCGTGGTCGACCCCCGCTCGGCGTTCGCGACGCCGGCCCGCTTTCCGGACACGAAGTTGATCGCCGCTTGGCCCGATCAAGCGGTGCCGGGACTCAGGCCCGACCGCCGCACGGCCATCGTGACGCTCACCCATAATCCTAGAATTGACGATCCGGCGCTCGCGGCGGGATTGCGTACTGAGGCGTTCTACATTGGCGCGCTCGGCTCGCGGCGGACCCATGCGCAACGGTGCACACGGTTAAGTGAATCTGGCTTCGATGCGGCGGCGATCGGGCGCATCCACGGACCGGTGGGACTTGCAATCGGCGCATTGACCCCGGGGGAAATTGCTGTATCGATTGTGGCCGAGATGACGGCTGCGCTGCACCGTAGTCCGCTTGCGAACCGAGGGTGAGCGGGAGGCCGCTCCACCGGTCGCCTTCGCAACTAGGACTTCGGCGGAACTAGGACTTCGGCGGCGCGTTGAGGGTTTTTAGCGCCTCGACGTCTTCGGGACGCAGCACATTCGGGGGCTTGCAACGCGGATCACTGCGCTGCAGGGCCTCGATCATGGCGCGCGTCAGCGGCACCGGCGCGCAGCCGTGGGTGGTCTCGCAGATCATGTCCCATTGGGGTTGGGCGGCCGCATGGCAACCGAAGCAATTGCCGCCAAAGCGGTTGACCACGTCCGCGTAGCCGCGGTGGCGGATGGTGCTGCCCTGGGCATCGACGTCGAGTTCAATGAATTCCCAATCGCGGGTGACCGGACTGCTGCCTGGACGCAGCTTCACCATGGCTTCGGTGGGGACCAGCTGCACGATGGAACCGGGCGGATAGATCGCACCGTCCGGCGAACGCGCCGCCTTGAGTGTTGCGTCGAGGTGGCCGAGCAAATTCGACACATAGAAGCCGCGTACCGGCGTCATGTGGGTAATGCATTGGAACGACGCTTCTGTGGCGACAATCGGGCCATCGGCAGCGACGGCGCCGGCTATTGCCATCGCCATTAACAACGGCGCCAGTCGCAGCGTGCGGCTTTTCTTACGATTCATGTTTCCTCCATGGACGGGGATAGGGCAGTGATGAGTTCATCGAGCATTCCTTTGAGGGCCAGGGCCTTTTCCAATGGATAGCGGGCGGCACTCTCGGCAAGCAGTCCGGGGACGCAGGTGCAGCGCGCCTTGAGTGATTTACCCTCTGCGGTCAGGGCGATTTCCGTCACCCGTTCGTCGGACTGGCTATGGGCGCGGTGTATGAAGCCGGATTGCTCGAGACGCTTCAGCAGCGGCGTGAGCGTGTTCGAATTCAGCAGTGCCCGCGAGCCGACATGCGTGACGGAGCAGGGGGCGTCCTGCCACAGAATCATCATCACGATGTACTGCGGGTAGGTCAGGCCCAGGGGATGCAGCAGCGGCTGGTAGAGCCGTGTCACGAGACGAGATGCCGCGTAGAGCGGGAAGCAGATCTGCTGATCGAGGTGCAGCGGATCGACATGAGGCGCGGAGCCTTGGGGTGTTGTCCGACGCTCGGGTCTCTTCGGCACTATTTCATGACCGCGGTGAATGGATCTCAAGCGATTATATCGCGTGCGATATAAATGTGCAAAAAAAACGCGGATTTGGCGCGCCGGGCGTCCCTCCAGGCGAGCGGAGTTGCGAGACAATTGAATCTCGATCATTGCGGGCCGCAGATGAGCACGGCTGCCGGCAAATCGCTAAATACCGCTTGCGCGGACAAGCACCCGTCGTGGACCGTGAACTCGCGTCCGCTCAATAGATCCCGCCAGGCATGGCCCTGCAGATTCTCGGGCAGTGCGATCGTGCTGCCGGCGTCGAAGCCGCGGCTCTCCAGCCGGCACGGGAAGCGCGCCGTCAGGCTCAGCAATGCCTGCTCCCCATATTGGCGCGCAAAGGCGCAGATGCACTCGGCCTGGGTGCCCTGCGTCTCTAAATCCTGATAGCTGCCGGCCGCGAACAGATCCGCTGACTGCCGCCGGTATTGGAGTAGTGTTGTCAACGCAGCGAGCTTGAACCGTGCATCCTGCCAGCTCGCGAAAAAGCCGCGCATGGCAGCGCGCTGATCGCGCTTGAGCGCGATATCCACCTCATCGAGCAGGCGCTGCCGCTGAGCGTAATCCACGGGGCGCCGATTATCTGGATCGACCATGCTCAGGTCCCAGAGCTCGGTTCCCTGGTAGATGTCTGGCACTCCGGGCGCCGTGAGCTTGATCACCGTCTGTAGCAAACTGTTATGTGCGCCCAGCGCGGCAATGCGTCCGGCAAATGGCAGAAAGGTGGCCAAAAACACCGCCGCTCGATTCGACAGCAGCGCGGTATCGACGAATGCCAGCGTGGCCTCTTCGTAGGCTAGGTTCGGAATCGCCCAGGTGGAGTGCACGCGAGCCTCCCGCAGCGACTTACGCATCGTTTGCCGCAGTCGTTCCGCGTACGGCCGTAGCGTAGTGGCGTCCAGCCGCTCGGGCCGCAACAGATCCACCGGCCAACTGCCAAGCAGTAACTGATAGAACAGATATTCATCATTTCGGTCCGGTGCCGGCTCTGCATCCGTGCCGCCAGGAGGGCCGCGCAGAATCCGGCTGCAATTGAGCGTCAGCCGCAGCCACTCCTCCGGCAATTCGGACAGTGCCGCCAAGCGCGCGCGCGCATCTTCACCATGCTTGGTATCGTGCGTGGACGTTGCCAGCATGGCATGTGGGGAGCTATGCGCACGCTGCGCATTGGCCTTATGAAAGGCCGCCAATGAAACGCCGAAGCGCTTAGGTGCACCGCCCACCTCATTGAGCGCGATAAAACGCTGATAACGATAAAAGGCGGTGTCCTCGAGCCCCTTTGCCATGACCGGCCCGCTGTATTGCTGTAGCCGCATCACACAGCTCAGTGCGGATTGGCGGCTGAAGCCGCTGCGCGGCTGCCACATCGCGCCGCCGAGCAGTTGCTCGAGAAAATCGAACACGCTCGGATCGCGGTCCAAGTCGCTGCTGCGCGCATGCGCCAGCGCCCACTCAATGTCACGCCGATCGGCGTCGCTGATCGCGCCTTCCGCATCGATGTAAGTGCGGTAGACGGGAAAGCAGGCGATCAGTTCCTTGAGCGCGTGGCGTAGCAGATTGTGAGTGAAGTCGGCCGTGCGTGGATTCTGGCGCGCCAAGCGCGCGAGGTCGCGCGCCAAGACGTTGAGCTCGCCCGCCAATTCACCATCCATAATGCGCAATTTGCATTCTCGGACGATTGGATCGAAGGTGCGCCGTTCACCGGCAAACTCGGCATAGATCTCGGTGAACCGCTGTTCCGCATCCGAATCGATCAAAAGCCCAAGCACCTGGTTGGCAAAGTCATAGCCGGTGGTGCCTTCGACCGGCCATTCTTCGCGTAGCCGTTCATGCGGCGCCAATATTTTTTCGACGACGACATAAATGGGACGCCCCGGCGCTTCGGCAGAAATGTGTGCACGCAGGCGCTGCAGGTAGGCTTTTGGATCTTGTAGTCCGTCAATGTGGTCGATGCGCAATCCGTCAAGCGTGCCGTCCCCAAGCCAATCCAGGACCCGGCGATGCACGTGATCGAAGACTTCCGGCAGTTCCATTCGCAGCCCGGCCAGTTCATTGATGTCGAAGAACCGTCGGTAATTGATATCGTCGGCGGCCGCTCGGAAATGGGCAACACGCCAGTGCTGTTCCTGAATTAGATCATGCAGCGCTTGCCAGCTGGCGGCATCGGCCTCGTTGCCCTCGAAGCGATTCAGCGCAACATGGAGCGCCTCGCGCACGCCGGCGTGCGTTTGCACGAGCTGCGCGAGCTCCGCCTTGAGGTCGGCGGCGCGTCGTACGATTTGGGGTCGTCGGGCGGTGAGCCACGAGAACGCATCGCTGAGCTTTTCGAGCTGCGCATGCCCATTGCCTAGTACACGCCCATAATGCAGTGGCCAGATCGGCAGCATGTGCGTGTCGTAGGCCCATACCGCCAGCGTCCCGGTGCCCTCATCAAACTTCAATCGCAATTTGCCGCGCTCAAGTTCCACGCCATATTGAGCGCCGAGCAAGGGTACGAGCACTTTCTCGTGCAAGTAACGGCGATCGGGGTCCCATTCGATGTCGAACCAGCCGGCGTATACCGACTCCTGGCCCCATTCGAGGACGTCGAGCCACAGCGGATTATCGGCCCCGCCGACACCCATGTGGTTCGGGACCACATCGAGAATCTGTCCGAGGTGCTGGAGCTTCAGCGCGTCGCTCATGCGTCGGAATGAAGCGTCATCGCCGAGTTCGGGATTGAGCTGCGAATGATCGACGATGTCATAGCCGTGCAGACTGCCGGGACGTGCCTTCAAATAGGGTGAGGAATACAGATGACTCACACCCAGTTGCGCCAGATAGAGCGCCAACGCCGCTGCATCATCGAAGCCGAAATGCTTATGGAACTGCAGCCGATAGGTGGCGCGCGGAATCATGGTACGGGGCTGCGCTGCAGGCTCCAGCGTACGGCCCAGGGGCCGAGGCGGCTACCGTCGCCGAGATCGCCTTCTTGCCAGATAAGTTCGCCCGCCTCAAGCGGAAAGCCGCCAGTCGCGATCGCTGCCAGATTTGTCGCGAGCATCAGCGTACCCGCCGAAGTGTCCCAGGTCACCGCGACAGCACCTTCGCCCAGTGTGGTGTAGCGCGCGTGTTTGCCGGTCAGTCCGGGTAGCAGCGGCTGAACGTGCTTGCGCCGCGCGGCCAGTGCGTCCCGGTACCACTGCAATACCGCATTGTGAGGGGCATCGTCGAGCTTCGACCAGTCGAGTTTGGCTGCGGCGAAGGTCGCCTCCGCCTGCGGATCGGGGATACGCTCGCGCTCCGCCTCGGAGCGAAATCCGGCAAATTTAGCGAATTCCTTGCGACGGCCCTCCCGTATCGCTTGACCGAGTTCAGCGCCAAAATCGCAGAAGAATGCGAACGGCTCCACGCTGCCCCACTCCTCGCCCATGAATAGCATCGGTATCTGAGGCAGGAACAGGTAGACGGCGGCAATCGCGCGCGCAACCGGCGTTGGCGCAAGCGCAGCAATGCGTTCGCCGCGGGCGCGGTTGCCGATTTGATCATGATTTTGAATGAAGGCGACAAACGCCGCGGCGGGCAGCTCTGCGCTCGGCTCGCCGCGCGCGCAGCCGCGATATTTCATCAATTCACCCTGAAACGCGAAGCCCTCGGCGAGCGCGCGGCCCAGGCGATCGGCGAGCGGCACGTAATCGGCGTAGTAGCCGGTATTCTCGCCGGTGGCGGCGACGTGCAGTACGTGATGCAGATCGTCGTTCCATTGCGCGGTGTAGAGCCGCGGTTCATCGGATTCGGTGCGCGTCAGCCAGTGCGCCTGATTGTTATCATTCTCAAGCAGCAGATGTACCGGCCGGCCGCGTATGCGTTCGCGCACCAGCCGCGCCAGATCCTCAAGAATATGCAGCGGGCTCTCATCGGCGATGGTGTGCACGGCATCGAGCCTAAGCCCGTCCAGATGAAATTCCTCCAGCCAATAGAGCGCGTTGTCGATGAAGAACTCACGCACGGGGCCGCTGCCTTCGCCGTCGTAGTTAATGGCATTACCCCAGGGTGTCTGGTGACGATCGGTGAAAAACTGTGGTGCGTAACGCGACAAACAATTGCCATCCGGGCCGAAGTGGTTGTAGACGACGTCCAGCAAGACCATCAGGCCCCGCGCATGAGCGGCCGCCACCAAGGCTTTCAGGTCTTCGGGCCGGCCATAGGTCGCGTCCGGCGCGAACGGCAATACGCCGTCGTACCCCCAGCTGCGGCGGCCTGCGAAATCCGCGACGGGCATCAACTCGATGGCTGTAATGCCAAGCGTGGCCAGATGCTCAAGCTTGTCGATGGCTGCGCGAAAAGTGCCTTCCGGCGTGAACGTGCCGACATGCAGCTCATAAACGACGGCGTCGGTCCAAAGCCTGCCGGCCCATCGTCCGTCGCTCCAGCGATAGGCGATCGGGTCGATCACCTCGCTGGGCCCATGAACATCGTCCGGTTGAAAGCGAGAAGCGGGATCGGGTAATTCGCTGCCGTCGGCCAGCAGAAAGCGGTATCGCGTGCCAGGGTGCGCCGCAGCGCTTGTAAGCTCGTGCCAGCCGTCGGCGCCGGCGCGCAGCGGCAGCGGTGCAGCGCCATCAATCGCTACACTGAGACTCAATTGTGCGGGTGCCCAGATACTGAACCGTACGCTGTGATCAGCCTGCACCTCGGCCCCAAAGCGCATGCGATGCCGTCGCCGCACTTGCAGCGTTGCCGCTGGCAGTGTCTTCGATGTGTCGGCGCTGCCGGGAGGCGGCATGACTGCCGGATCCATTTGTAGCTCCAACAGCACCACGGAACGCGCCGCAACGGCGTAGGGATCGCCGAAGCGATAGAGCGCTTCCGGCGCCCCTGGTGTGTCGGTGTCGAGCAGCTGATTCCACGCGCGACCGCCAAGAGACTCGGGCAGCGCGAACGACACTTGCTCGTGATGCGAATTGAGGATGATCAAGAGCGTCGTCTCATGGCCTGCCACGTGCACGCCAGTGTCCTGAGCGCGCCCATCGATCAGCATGCCGAAGCACTTGTGCACAGGCCAATCCTCCGCGCGCAGCTCCAGTCCCATGGAGTCGAACCACGTCACGTCCTTGATGCCGAACTCCTGATCGTATTCTCCGGCGAGGAAGCGTCTGCGCCGCAGAACCGGATACTTGTTCCGCAGCGACGTCAGCCTGCGTACGAACTCAATTTGTTCGAGTCCCGGTGCATCGACATTCCAGTCATACCAGCTGATCGCATTATCCTGGCAGTAGGCATTGTTGTTGCCACGCTGGCTGCGGCCGAATTCGTCGCCGCCGAGCACCATGGGCGTTCCCTGGGAAAGCAGCAAGGTCGCAAGACAGTTGCGCATTTGGCGTCGGCGCAAACTCTGGATCGCGGCGTCGTCGGTAGGACCCTCGGCGCCGCAATTCCAGGAATGATTGTTGTCGGTGCCGTCACGATTGTCCTCGCCGTTGGCTTCGTTGTGCTTGCCGTCGTAGCTCACCAGGTCGTGGAGCGTGAAGCCATCATGCGCCGTAACGAAATTTACGCTGGCCCAGGGCCGCCGACCCCGATTGTTGAAGATATTGCTCGATGCGCACAGTGCCGGCGCCAGCGCCTTGGCTGTCGCTGGACCATTCCAATAACCGCGCACTGCATCACGATATTGATCATTCCATTCTGACCAACCGGGCGGGAAACCGCCGACCTGGTAGCCGCCCGGGCCACAATCCCAGGGCTCGGTAATCAGCTTGAGCGCGCCGAGCACCGGATCCTGGCATACGGCCTTGAGGAATCCACTTTGACCGTCAAACCCGTTCGGCTCGCGGGCCAGAATCGTGCCGAGGTCGAAGCGAAAGCCATCGACGTGCATCTCTTGCGCCCAGTAGCGCAGCGAATCGGTCACCATCTGAATGACGCGCACGTGACTCAGATTCAGTGTGTTGCCCGTGCCGGTGTCGTTGACGTAGTGGCGCTGTTGCTCAGGCACCAGCCGGTAGTAGCTGGCGTTGTCGATGCCCTTGAATGACAGCGTCGGACCCTTCTCATTGCCCTCTGCCGTGTGGTTGTAGACGACGTCCAAGATGATCTCGAGGCCGGCGTCATGAAACCGCGCCACCATCTCCTTGAATTCGCGCAGGCTGTTGGGAACATCGGCGGCGTATCCCGGATGGGGCGCGAAAAAACCGATGCTGTTGTAGCCCCAATAATTGCGCAATGATCCATCAAGCAGATGCTGATCGTGAACGAAAGTCTGGATAGGCATCAGTTCTACGGTTGTCACGCCCAGCGATTTGACGTATTCGACGATCGGCTGCGTCCCGAATCCAGCGTAAGTGCCTCGCAATTCCGGCGCCACCTCAGGGTGCAGCATTGTGTGTCCACGCAAATGCGTCTCGTAAATGACCGTCCGATCCCATGGAGTTATCTTCCTGCTTGTCTGACCCTTCCAGTCGAAATTCGGATCGACGACGACGCATTTGGGAATGAACGGCGCGCTGTCTCGTTCGTCGAACGTCAGATCGTCGCCGGTTTCGAATTGATAGCCGTAGCAGGCGGGGTCCCATTTCAATAGACCGGCATGTGCCACTGCATAAGGATCGAGCAGCAATTTGTTGGGATTGAAGCGATGACCGGCCGCGGGCTCGTAAGGACCATGTACGCGATAGCCGTAATATGCGCCGGGGCCGATGCCGGGCAAGTAGCCGTGAAAAATCTGGTTGGTGTATTCCGGCAGCGCGTAGCGTGCGATCTCACGGGTACCGCTTGGATCGAATAGGCACAACTCGATACGGGTTGCATGCCCCGAGAACAGTGCGAAATTGGTGCCGTGGCCATCCCACGACGCACCACAGGGATAGGGAAGACCTTCTTGAATGGGCATGCTGCGGCAGACTGTATCACTTAGCGGAAGTGTGTCCATCCGACGAAGTGATTGACAGATCGGAAAGTATCTCTATCCTTTGCGGCGGGCCATCCGCTCCCAACGGCGGACGCTCATCTGCAAAGATGGGAGAACTTGATGACACGCATACCGCCGCCGGGCATCCGTCCGGCTGATGCCCGATTTTCATCGGGTCCGACCAAGAAACGTCCGGGGTGGAATCTCCAAGCCCTGGAAGGTGCATTGCTCGGCCGCTCGCACCGTTCCAAACCCGGCAAAGCCAAGCTCAAAGAGGCGATCGACCGGACGCGCGCGATATTGGGCGTGCCCGCCGATTTCAAGATCGCGATCGTGCCGGCATCCGACACCGGCGCGGTCGAAATGGCACTGTGGTCGATGCTGGGCGCGCGCCCGGTCGATGTGTTCGCTTGGGAAAGCTTCGGCGAAGAATGGGTGACCGATGCGATCGAGCAATTGAAGCTCAGCGATTGCCGTATTCATGTCGGCCGGCCCTACGGCGTGCTGCCGGATCTGTCGCTTGCGCGTGCAACGGCGGACATCGTCTTCACGCAGAATGGCACGACCTCGGGCGTGAAAATTCCAAATTTCGACTGGATCCCGGCGAATCGCGCGGGCGTTACCTTCAATGATGCGACCAGCGGCGTCTTTGCGCAGCCCGTCGAGTGGAGCAAATGCGACGTCGTGACCTTCTCCTGGCAGAAAGTATTGGGAGGGGAGGCCGCTCACGGCATGTTGATTCTTTCCCCGCGTGCGGTAGCCCGATTGGAAAGTTATGTGCCGCCTCGGCCGCTGCCGAAGATCTTCCGCATGACCAAGAAAGGGAGACTGGATCAGGAATTGTTCGAAGGTTCGACCATCAACACGCCGTCGTTGCTTGCCGCCGAGGACTATATCGACGCCCTCAAGTGGGCGGATTGCATCGGCGGTCTTGCAGCATTGCACGCTCGTGCGAATGCCAATACCAACGTGCTGACGGAATGGGTGGCGCGGACGCCCTGGGTGGATTTCCTCGCATCGGATGCCGCCATTCGCAGCAACACCAGCGTTTGCCTCAAGGTGGTCGACGAACGCGTGACTTCACTGCCGGAAGCCGGTCAGGCCGAGTTTGCCAAGAATCTTGCCGCGATCCTGGAGAAAGAGGGCGTGGCGCTCGATGCGGCATCGTATCGGTCTGCGCCGCCCGGTTTGCGCATCTGGTGCGGCGCCACCATCGAGCAAAGCGATGTGCAATCCCTGACGCCGTGGCTCGACTGGGCATTTGACCGCTGCCTCTCGCTAATCAAGTTCCCCGGATAAGGACGTACCGTGCCCAAGGTTCTAATTGCCGATGAGTTGAGCCCAAAAGCCCTCGAGATCTTTCGCAGTCGTGGGGTGGAGGTGGATGTGCGCATCGGTCTCAAAAAGTCCGATCTCTTGCGCATTATCGGCGGTTACGATGGCCTGGCGGTGCGTTCCGCGACGAAGGCAGACAAGGATGTCATTGCCGCCGCAACGAGACTCAAGGTAATCGGTCGGGCCGGCATCGGTGTCGACAACATCGACATCCCAGCGGCGACCGCTCGCGGCATCGTGGTCATGAACACTCCATTCGGCAACTCGATCACGACCGCTGAGCACGCCATTGCCCTGTTGTTTGCCGCGGCCCGCCAGATCGCTGCGGCGGACGTCTCCACCCAGGCGGGCAAATGGGAAAAGAACCGCTTCATGGGCGTCGAGCTGTATGCCAAGACCTTAGGACTGATCGGCTGCGGCAATATCGGTTCGCTGGTCGCAGAACGGGCGCTGGCCCTCAAAATGAAAGTGATCGCCTACGATCCCTTCCTCTCGCCGGAGCGCGCGGTAAAGCTCGGAGTGGAGAAAGTCGAGCTCGACGATTTGCTGTCACGCGCCGATGTGATTTCGCTGCACACTCCTTTGACCGATAAGACCAAGAACATCCTGTCGGCGGAAGCGCTCGCCAAGACCAAGAAAGGCGTCATTATCGTGAATGCGGCCCGAGGCGGACTCGTCGATGAGGCGGCCTTGCGCGCGGCGCTCGAAAGCGGGCACGTCGCGGCCGCCGGTTTCGATGTTTTCGTGACCGAGCCGGCCAAAGAAAGTGTACTGTTCGGCGCGCCGAACTTCGTCGCTACTCCTCATCTCGGCGCGAGCACCAGTGAGGCGCAAGAAAACGTCGCGTTGCAAGTCGCTGAACAGATGTCGGACTACTTATTGGCCGGTGCCGTCACCAACGCACTGAACATGGCGTCAATCAGCGCGGAGGAGGCCTCACGTCTGAAGCCCTTCATCGGGCTCATCGACAAGCTCGGTGCTTTTGCCGGTCAGATCGCCGACGACGGTCTCGAGGCGGTCGAGATCGAGTACGAAGGGGACGTCGCGCACCTCAATACTCAACCCCTGACCGCGGTTGCATTGGCTTCCATGATGCGACCGTTAATTCCCGACGTGAACATGGTGTCCGCGCCCGCCGTGTTGAAGCAGAAAGGCACTTCGCTGACCGAATCCAAACGCGAAACCTCCCCGATCTATGCGTCGCTGATCCGAATCAAAGTGCTCACCGGGGGGCATTGGCGGACGCTAGCCGGCGTGGTCAATGCAGGATCGGCGAAGATCGTCGAAGTCAAAGGCATGGCGCTGGAAGCGGACTTTCATCCGGTGATGCTGCTCATCAACAATCGAGACAAACCTGGTTTCATCGGCGCGCTGGGCACCATATTGGGGGAGGCCAATATCAATATTGCGACTTTTCACCTGGGCCGCCAAGCCGCAGAGCAGGATGCCATTGCCATCGTGGCTGTTGATCAGATGGTGCCCGACGCCGTTCAGCAGAAGCTGCGTGCGTTGCCTCACGTGCGGTATGTGAAGGTGCTCAAATTCTAGGGTTATGGGGGTTTGCGGTCGCGGGCGAGGGACATGCGTGAGAGCAGGCCGTCGCGCGCAATGAACCCATGGTAGAGCGCAAACAGGATGTGTCCGACCACCAGCGCGGAAAACACATACGCCAGCACATCGTGCGTGCCGTTCAAGTACCCGTAGATCACCTTGTCGTCGGGTCCCCAGGGCCGCAACTGCACCTGGTTCAGGAAGCGGATGCCGTGTTTGCTGAAGTTCGAGGCGAGGTATCCAGAGACCGGCATGCCAATCATACAGACGTACAGCAAGATATGACCGAACTTTGCCGCACGCAATTGCCGAGCAGGCATGCCCATGGGATAGGCCGGCGGCCGGTGCCGCAGGCGCCAGATGAGCCGGGCGAGAATGAGCAGTGCCAGCAGCAGCCCGGTGGACTTGTGTAGATTGGTGGCGAATGCGCGAGCCGGCGTGCCACTTTTGATCTCACCGAGACTCCACCCGAAAGCCAGCTGTGCAAGCACCGCCGCCCCAACGATCCAGTGAAGCGAAATCGCAACGCGGTCGTAGCGACCTTGCGGAGAACTGGGCATCTTACATCGATAATAACCGATCCTACGTACTTGCGGTCAGCTTAAAGGGGATCTGGTTCTTGCGCAGCGCCGGGCGCCGCAGCGCCGGTATCTGCTTAAGAATCTCGCCCTGTCCCTTGATGCGCAGGAAGTGCTCGAAGGCCGCAGCGACCGGCGGCACGGGCCTCGAGGCGAGCCGGACCACGAACCACTCGCGCTCGAATGGGTTGTTGGGAATCGGCAGAATCGCGAGCAGCCCGGCTTTGATCTCCAGCACGCAGGTGTGCAGCGACAAATACGCGGGCCCGAAGCCCGCCGCGCACATCTGCTTGATCGACTCATTGCTCGAGAGTTCCGAACCGATGCGCAAGCGCAGCCCGGCCTCCCGAAACAGCCGCTCGACGGTCGTGCGCGTACCCGAGCCGGGCTCACGCACCAGCAGGCGCGCATCGGCGAGCGCTGCCATGGTCAAGTTCGGCTGCGACATCAATGGGTGTCGCGGCGCGGCCAGGAATCCGACCGGATTCTTGGCGAAGCCGGATGCGTTGACTGCCAAATCCTCCGGCGGCTGCCCCATGATGGCGATGTCGAATTCCGCGGCCGCAAGGCCGCTGACGATCTCATCGCGTTTGCCCACGTGCAGCTTGATCTTGACGCGCGGATTTTCGTTGACGAACGTCACCAGCAGCCGCGGCAGCCAGAACTCGGCGGTCGTGACGGCGCCGACGCGCAGAATCCCTGAAAACTGGCCAACGAAGCTCGCCATCTCGTCGCTCGCTTCAGTCCATAGATTCAACATTCGATCCGCATAGCCTTGCAGGACTTGGCCCGCTTCGGTGAGGCGCACTCCACGGCCGGTTCGCGCCACGAGCGGTGCGCCGATCGAGGCCTCGAGTTCACCAATTTGGATCGATACCGCGGATTGACTCAGATGCAGCTCGGCCGCGGCCTGCGTGACGCTGCCGAGGCGGGCAACCGTATGAAATGCATGCAGTTTCCGCAGTGACACGATTCGCTTGGTGCTCCCCATTCAGCCGATATTAGAAAAACGCTGGATCGATGTCAAAACAATCAATTTCAATCCAATGGGACCATGGCATAGATTGGCATGCGATTCCGCGCGGCCGAGAACCTAGAGTCATGATCCAGCTCGCCTACTTCAGCTCCGTAGCCGTTCACTTGTCGCCCATCGACATTGAGCGGATCTTGACGACCAGCCGCGAGCACAACCGGCAGCGCGGAATTACCGGCATGCTCCTTTTCGACAGACGCAATTATTTGCAACTACTCGAGGGCGTAAGCGAGCCGGTCCTCAGTTTATTTGCCGTGATCAAACAAGACTGCAGGCACGCTGGCGTAGTGAAAATTCTGCAGCAACCCATCGTTGACCGGGATTTTCCGGATTGCGCCATGGAATTTCGTGATTTGAGTCCGGTAGGAAGGGATTACCCGGCTGGCTTCGGAGAATTTCTGGAAGAGCATTTCGATTTGGGGGCTCTCCAACCCGCAGGTGCCGCGGAATTATTCGGTTTATTTAAAAAAGGCAGCGATACCTAGTCGTCAGGGCGAGATTCAGGATCATCGGAGGTACTATGTCGACCCGCGTGGTAAGCGAACTGTTGGCAAACAAGAACCACCAGCTATTTACGGTCTTGCCGGAGGCGACCGTGCAAGAGGCCCTCGAAATCATGGCCTCCAAGCGCATCAGCTCGTTACCGGTGACGCGGGGCGCGGAGCTGGTCGGCATCCTTTCCGAGCGCGACTACATCCGGCAATCGGTGCCGAGACGCATTGCTCCGTGGGATGTCCTCGTCAAGGACATCATGACCGCCGATGTCATCTGCGTGACCTCGGATACGACTATTCGGGAGTGCATGGAGCTGATGTCCAGCCACCGATTCCGTCACCTGCCGGTCGTTGATGGCAAGACGCTGGTCGGAATGCTTTCGATCAGCGATATCGTGCGGGCGCTCCAGCCGGCGCGCATAGACTTCCCGCCCGATTAAGCCGCTCGTTACCTTGCGCAACCGATATCAAAAATCGTCGTGGGCGCTGCGCTGCTCATGGATTCGCGACTGCCGCAGTGCGGCGCCAACCGCCACCCAGGGCTTTGAATAACGCGATCTGATCCTGAACCAACGGGAGCCATGGATGGGGATCGATAACCTCCGCCGGGCTTTGCCCGTCATGGATGATGCAAGGTTCCTGGACGGGAGTTCGCGGTGCAGCGCCGCAATCGACCCACTTCCGCTGCAACCTGGCCCGCGACGACGCGCGCCGCCGCAGCCACGGCGGGCGTCAATGGCGTGCCGCCTTCGAATGAACCACCCTCGACCGCGTAGACGATGAGCTGTCGCGGTGCGAGGGCCAGCGCGCGCGCAAGCTCGATCGCCTCCGGCAGACCCAAGGCATGGCTCGAGGTGAACATGACGTCTCTCGGCAGTTCTGCTGAGTTCAGATCGATCCGGCAAATGCGGCCAGGGACGCCACGGGGCGCAGCGGCATCGATGCACACCACCCCGTCGAAGCCCGCCCAATCTTCGATCAGGGATAACAAGTCGCCCCGCCGGGCGAGCACCGTGACGTCCGGCGGCAACGTGCCGACGAGGTCGTGGACCACTCTCGTGCCGATACCGTCGTCGCCCCGATCCGGGTTGCCGAGGCCGATCACCAGTATCTTGCGCGGCGCCGTACCTTGGGTGCCGGACGCGGTCATGTTCGATGCAGGGACAGTTTGAGGAAATGAGCGGAGCACGAAATGCACGGGTCATGATTTCGAATGGTTTGTTCGCAGCGATCGCGGATGAACTCGTCAGGCTGATGCAGTACGGATGTGGCAACCGCCGCCAGATCCGCCTCGATGCTGGGCTGGTTCTGGGAAGTCGGCGGTACGATGCGGGCTGCGTGGATCGTGCCTTCAGCATCGAACTCATACCGATGCCAGCAGATGCCGCGGGGCGCCTCGGTGCAGCCGAAGCCGGTAGCAGCGCGCGGTCGCACGGGCAGCGCCGCAAGCGCCGGTGGCTGGTAGGCCGCGATCAACCTGAGCGCCTCCTCGCAGGCGTAAACGATCTCGAGCGCCCGTACCACGATGCTCTGGAAAGGATTCCGGCACAATGGGCCGAGCCCGGACTCTCGGGCAAGGGCCTGAACCGATGGGGGAAGGCGGTCGAAATTGAGTGCGTAGCGTGCGAGCGGCCCGACCAGATAGGCGCCACGCCGCTTCAGCAGCGAATGCAGCGCCGTTGAATGCGCGACATGCCGCTCCTCGAACTGTGTCTCATAGTCGGCTATGTCGATATCGATATCGCGATTCGAGACCAACCGTCCCTCGTTGAACGGATATTCGTCCGGATGCCGCAGCGCGACGAACTCATAATCCCGCTCGAAGTGCGGGAACCGGAAAGCCGCAACCCAGCGCACCAGGCTGACCGCAAGCTCGTGCGCGTGCGTGAGGCTTTCAGCAACGGGCGCGAGTTCGGCGCGGCTCGGAACCCGATAGAAGCCACCCGCCTTGACATTGACGGGGTGAATTTCCCGGCCCCCGAGCACACGCATCAGCTCGTTGCCGGCCTTCTTCAAGGTCAGTCCGCTGCGCACCATGTCGCCGTGCTCGCGCGCCATCTGGATGCCATCGGGAAACCCGAGAAAATCCGGTGCGTGCAGCATGACCACATGCAGCGCATGGCTCTCGATCCACTCTCCACAGTAAATCAGCCGTCGCAGCGCGCGCAGTTGCCCATCGACCGTGACGCCAAAGGCGTGCTCGATCGCATGCACCGCGCTCATCTGGTACGCGATTGGGCAGATGCCGCAGATGCGCGCTACGAGGTCCGGTGTTTCGGCGTAGCCGCGGCCGCGTAGAAACGCCTCGAAAAAGCGCGGCGGCTCGAAAATGTTGAGCTGCGCCGAGGTGACCCGGCCATCGTTGATTCGAAGATCGAGCCCGCCTTCGCCCTCGATGCGCGTGAGGTAGTCGACGCGAATCGTCTTAGTCGCCATGGGCTTCGCTCGCGGCCGCAAACGGCTCGGCGGCCGCGTTGAAAGAGCGAAAAACACGCCGCAGATCGCGCGGAGTGGCGCCCAGCGCCCGCCATTCGCGCGCCAGCGCTGCGGTGTTCGGCGTGTCCATCGGACCGTAGCAGCCATAACAGCCACGCCGAAACGAGGGGCAAATCGCGCCGCAACCCGCATGCGTGACGGGACCCAGGCACGGGATACCTTGAACCATCACACACACCGTGCCGTTGCGCTTGCACTCGATACAAACGCTATGCGTGGCAATCGCGGGCTTGCGACCGGCCAGGAACGCGGAAATCACCTCAATGAGCTGCGCCTTGTTGATCGGGCAGCCATGCAATTCGAAATCCACCGGCACGTGCGCCGAAATCGGGGTCGAGGTGGCCAGCGTCTTGATGAATTGGGGGGAAGCATAGACAGCAGCGATGAAGTCATTCACGTCGGCGAAATTGCGCAGCGCCTGAATGCCGCCGGCGGTGGCGCAGGCGCCGATGGTGACCAGGTGCTTTGATTGGCGCCGCACCTTGAGGATGCGTTCCTTGTCATGCGCGGTGGTGATCGATCCCTCCACCAGCGACAGGTCATACGGGCCGTTCTCGATCGCGCTCGAGGCTTCGGGAAAATTGGCGATCTGCACCGCATCCGCGAGTGCCAGCAGTTCGCCCTCGCAATCGAGCAAAGACAGTTGACAGCCGTCGCACGAGGCAAATTTCCAGACTGCGAGTCGGGGGCGCTTGCGCTCACTCATGTCAGATCTCCCGCACGGCGAATATCTCAGCGATTTTGTCGAATCGCATGATCGGCCCGTCCTTGCACACGAAGGCGGGTCCGAACTGGCAGTGGCCGCACAGGCCGATGGCGCATTTCATATTGCGTTCCATCGAGAGATAGATCCGTTCGGGTGCAATGCCGGCGGCGCGCAGGGTGCTCACCGTGAACCGCATCATCACTTCCGGTCCGCAAACCAGTGCGATGGTATCGGGAGGGTCGAACGCCACACGGCGGATCAATGCCGGCACGACACCGACGTTACCGCGCCAATCGGCATCCGCGTGATCGACGGTGATTTCAATGTCTACATCGAGACGCTGCCGCCATTGCTCCAACTCGCGGCGGTACAGCAGGTCCTTGGGATGACGGCTGCCGAAAAGAATGGCCACACGGCCATAGCATGCCCGGTTGGCCAGAACGTGGTAGATCGCGGGACGTAGAGGCGCGAGGCCTAGGCCGCCCGCCACAAAGATCACGTCTGCCCCTTGCGCGGATGCAACCGGCCAACTGGTGCCGAAGGGCCCGCGCAGCCCGATCGTGGCGCCGGCTTTGAGCTTCGTAATCGCTGCGCTGACGGCGCCGACGTTGCGGACGGTGTGGATGAAGCGGATCGCATCCGCTGCGCCGCTGATGCTGATGGCCACCTCGCCGACGCCGAACGCGTACAGCATGTTGAACTGGCCGGGCGCGAACGCCGGTCGCGAACCGTCCAACGGCGCAAGCTCGAGTGTCGTGGTATCAGCGAGCTCGCGGCGCACTCGATCGACCCGATAGAGCTGCGGGACGAAGGGGTCCGGCTGCGGTGCCGCGGCCAAATCAGCGATTCCCGTAAACGTCGAGCATCTGCAGCCGCGTCGCATGCAGGCGCTGCACGAGGATCGGCAGAAAGCGCTTCATCATCTCATAACCGAGATGATGGTCCGCTTCGCACTTGCCGCGCAGACACGCCGCGTCGATGCCGATCGCCCGCGTCAGTACGACGGCGCGCGCGTCGTACATCCAGCGATAGGGCGGGACCAACCATGACGCGCCGACGACCTCCCCTTCGCCGAGCGTCGCAAACACGATCGGCGCCTGCGCCGGTGCGACGATCTCGAGGGCCACCTGACCGTGGCGGATCAGGAAAAACTCGTTGGCGGGTCCGCCCTCCCGAAACAGGTACTCGCCTGCATCGTAGCGATGATTGCGGGCGCAGCCCGCCACCAGCTGGCTGTTTTCCTTGGAAAAACCGGCAAAGAAAGGATGCTCCGCCAGGATATGCTCAAGATCCTTCATGTTGTATCCCCTTCCGCGCATCCGGGGTCGACCGGATGGCGGCCGCTTCCTGTGTGATGTCGATGCCCACCGGGCACCAGGTGATGCAGCGTCCGCAGCCGACACAGCCCGAGGAACCGAATTGATCGAACCAACTCGCGAGCTTGTGCGTCATCCATTGCCGGTAGCGTGAGCGGGCCGTCGAGCGCACGCTGCCGCCATGCAGGTATGAGAAGTCCATGGTGAAGCAGGAGTCCCACGTGCGCACTCGCTCGGCAGACGCTCCGGTCAGATCGCTATGATCTTCCACTGTCGTGCAAAAGCAGGTCGGGCACACCATCGTGCAATTGCCGCACGTCAGGCAGCGCTGCGCGACGTCATCCCATCGCGGGTGATCCAGATTGCTCTGCAGCAGTTCCTTGATGCCGTCGGTATCAAGGGTCCGCCCCATATGGCTGGCCGCGCGTGCGACGGCCGCGGCCGCGGCCGCATGGTGTGCTTCCGCCGCCGGATGATGCGGCACCGAGTCGAGCAGTTCGGCGCCGGCCTCGCTGCCAACCTCAACCAGAAACTGGTGGCTGTCGCCATCGAGCAGCTCGGTCAGCGCCAGATCGAAGCCCGAGTCCGCGCTCGGTCCGGTGCGCATCGAGACGCAGAAGCAAGTGCCTCCTGCCTGTCCGCAATTGACGGCAACGATGAAGGCGTCCTGCCGCCGCATCGCGTAAGCTGCATCCGGATACGGTCCGTCGCACAACACCCGATCCTGGATCTTGATGGCGTGAAGCTCGCAGGCGCGCACGCCCAAGAACGCGAATCTGGGAGTCGTCGTGATGGCGCTTGAAACCGTGACACCCTCACCCTGGCGCATCGTCCAAAGGGTTTCGACCGGCGGATGCAGGAATCGCTTCCAGGATTGCGGGCCGACCGCAAATCCGAATAATGCCGCATCGTCGCGCCGCTCGAGCCGATAGCGTCCCGCCTCCTGATGATCGGTCCAGCCGGCCGGCAAATCCGCAACGCGCGCAATGGTGTCGTAGACTATGGCGCCATCCCGCACGGCGGGGCCGAGCACCTGATAGCCGCGGCCGACAAGCGCATCAATGAGCGCCTGAAGACCCTCGCAGGTGAGGAGCAGTCCTGGCCGCTTGACTGATTCCATGATCATCCGTATTCCAACGCACCGGCTGACTGCATTGCCCATGAACCAGCCGTATTATTTTGATATTCGGCGCATATCGAGCCGCGAACAATCCGTATTTGTCCGCGATGCGCCGTGGAAGTGCGCAGCGCGCCAAGTTCACGTTGTCGATCCTTGTGCGCGGGCTTCGGTCAAACTCCGTCCGTGGAGCGCTCGAGCAGAAGTACGACGACTATGAGCAGGCATCCGATCGCTTGGATGGCCAGGGTCAGCTCGATCGCTTGCTTCAGCCGCGGGCGTGCCGCACGGTCCATTGATATGCGACCGGCCGCGAAGATCGCGAGGCCGGCTAATACCAGCGCCGGCAGCCCATACCACGCCGGCAGCACGTGGCGCAGTATGGCCGCGCACGAGGCAGCGAGCGCTAGCAGGGTAAGGCTTCTATAGATTGCGCGCGCACCATCCGCTCCCCAGCGAACAACGAGGGTGCGTTTTTGCGCGCGACCGTCGGTTTCTGCATCCGGAACCTCATTGACGATGAGGATGGCGGCCACCCAACAGCTCACCGGTACACAGAGGAGTATTGCGCCGGAATCGACGAACCCCGTCTGCAGCCACGCGGCTCCCAATACGGGCAGTACACCTAAGCCGACCGCAACCGCCGCCTCGCCGACGCCGCGCGCCGAAAGCTGCGCGCCGGGTAACGAATAGAGAAGTCCCAGGGCAAGGCCCGCCACGCCAAGCAGAATGACGCCGGGCCCACGCAGAACCGCAAGTATTGCTCCGATGAGCAGCGTCGCCCCGCATAACGAGAGCGCCAGACGCGTCATCTCGACCCGGGATAACAGCCCCGTTTGAATGAAGCGTGAACCGCCCGTGTAGGGGTAGATGCGGTCGGTGTTGGAGGGATCCGCGCCGATGACGTCATCGCTCACGTCGTTATAGACATTGGTCGCTGCGTGCGCGAGCATCGTGGCGGCGAGCGCGAGCCCGAACAGCAGACCATCAAAGCGATGATAGGCCGCGCTCGCCCAAGCGGTGCCGACGAGCACGGGCAGCGCCGATGCGACCAAGAACGCCGGCCGCGTTGCAAAAAATGCACGGCATATTGCGTTTGCCAATCCTGGTCCCGCCAGTGCCGGCGAGGGCCGATCAGCCGGCGGGTGAGTTTGGGGCATATATCATCCTTTTGCTGAGTTCGGATCGAACGGCGGTGGTCGGCTTTCCATTTGCCAACGCCTTCGAATTTCGCGGCCAGAAAATTGCAGCCTATCGAATTTACATTGATGAGTCGTCGCTGTTTGCGCCTGCCGCTCAACCCTGAACTCATTGCGATTTGGGTGCAGCGGCATCGTGCCCAAATTGATAGCGTACCGTGATGCCGAATAGGTTCACGTTGTCGCGATAAGGTTGAATTCCCAACGCCAGCAGGTTGGGGATGGTCGAAGGCCCGACACCGTTGAGCGCCCAGTCATTGGAATTATAGGTCTCTCGGGTATAGCGAAAGTGGATCTGTAGTGCCGACGTCCATTTGTAGGCGAGGTCGAACCGCGTGGAATCGAGTTTGGTCCAATTCTGCGGGAACACTTGCTGCAAGCCGCCCGCTGTGGTGTCGGTGTTGTCGTACGAGGGCGCCAGCAAGTAATCCAATGACAGCGTCCAGCGCTCTTGGGGGATCCATCGTCCTCCGACGCTCAAGTTCCAGAACCGTTCGGTGTCCGCGGTAAGCCACGGTGTCGTGTCGAGTCCGGAATATCCGTTCTGCAGATTCAACAAGCGCTCGTAGCCGCCGTCGATATAGGCGCTCAAGGTATCGCGCGGTGTCCAGGTGAGGGTAGTGGACGCGCGCTGCTCGTGCACGGCCTGCAGACCGAGCGGCGATGATCGATAGTCGTCTTTGGCGAGAAACCCTTCCACCGACCACGTCAGCGTCGACGTTGCAGACCACGCGCCGGTGAGCGTATAGAAAACCCGATCGCGCGGTGCATAGTCGTACTGGCCGATCAGCGGATTCTCTCCGGGCGGCAGCGCGGCAGTGTCGAAGGAAGAGGCTTTGCGCAGGCCATTGCCGATTTTCAGCGTGAAGCTCAAGGACGCAATGGGCGTGATCGTACCGCGACCCCAGCTTTCCGCGTTTTGGGTCCATGTTACTACCTGTCCGGGCCCGTAGTGGATGTCGTCGAGCTTACCGCCGACTCCGACCTTCAGCCAGTGAGCCACGGCATAGTCGGCGCCGCCGTTGAGGCGCACGCGATCCTCACTGTAGCGGGGCGTGACCGCCGTGCCGCCGGGAAAGGTGTCGGTGACGACATAGGCGACGGCGAGAGGCGAGGTTTTATCGTCGCGGCCGTCATAGGTCGCGTTACCGCGGACGCTCAGCTTCGGCAAAGGCCGCGAAGCTAATCCAAGCGCATAGTGGGACAGATGGACATTGCCGTCGAGCGAGCCCAGGGTCGGAAAAGCGGCGCCGGGCAGAGTGCTCACCGGCAGGAACGCGGCGTCTTGTTTGAGCGTACCGAGCGACGCGGTGTACGTCAGTGTCGTGAACCATGGCAGTTGAAAATTGCCGGTTGCCGCCAGCTGTTGCAGCGTGTTGCCCGGTGGCACGCCGAGCTGTCCCTGCGTCGAGCCCGGCACGATCGGCAAGTAGGGATTCGCGAAAGTAATCGACTCATAGTCGTCGTCGAACCAGGAGCCTAAGTAGCTCAAGCGAAAACTCGCTTTGCGGCCGCTCCAGGCGACACCGGTCTCGAACGAGTTCGTGACGTAGTCGAACGGTTGGGGCAGCTGTACGGCCTCGGTCAGGAAGCTCGCGCTGGTGAGGCCGGTGCCGTCATGCTCTTGGTGCCGGAACTCGCCGAAGATCGTCCAGCTGGGACTTGCAAAATACCGAGCGAGCAACGCCACGGTGCGACGATCCGACTCGATCGTGATGGGGGTGAGGCTTGCGCCGAGTGCGCTCATGCCGGCGGTGCCGCCCGCCGGCACCCAGCCTGCCGGCAACCCAAGGTTCGAGCCACTGGCTTTGAACGGCGTCGCGCCCGTGTCGAATAGCTGGTTTGGCTGGCCCTGATAGCTGACACGCAGGTCATAGAGCCCCTCGCTGCCTCCCTCGACGTATCCATCCCGAGAGGCGAGCCCGAGGCGCTCGAGATCATAGTCCGCGTAGGAACCGTCGCCGCCGCGAAATTGTCCGGCCGCTCCGGCATCCGCATACGCACCGCCATGATCGATGCCCGTATAGCGGCCGAAGGCCGCATTCGCGCCGCTGGCGCCGAGTACACCGGCTTCTGCTTCGGCCGTGTAGCCTTGCAGGAACGGACATTGCGTGCACTTCCAGTCGCTCGTTTCCGCGGCGCTCGCGTCCGTATCCGCGGTCGCCGTCGCAAAAGCGAGGGCGGCCGGGATTCCCAAGCAGAGCCATGCGTAATAAGAACGAGTAATGAATTTCATGTCCTGCGCCTTACCGCATCAACGCGCGGCCCGACGGGTGGTTCGAGCCGTGAACCTGCGAGTGACAATTGGTACAACCGCCGGCGAGGAGAAACGCGCTCGGGGCTCCGCCGCCCGCCAATCCCTGCGGCGTGTTGGCGATCGACGGATGGCCCGCGCCCTCATGGCAGGTCTGACAGAGAAACGGCGGGCGCATCTTAAGGAGTGCCGGCTGCGCCGAACCATGCGGGTCATGACAGTTGCTGCAGTCCTCGGTGACGGGCTGATGTTCCCAGAGAAATGGTCCGCGGTATTCGGCGTGACAGGTCGTGCAGGTTTCGTTGACGGTATTCTTGACGAGCTGCGCCGGTGCCGTCGAGCCATGCGGTGAATGGCACGACGTGCAGACCATCGTGCCCTCGCGCAACGGATGATGAGACGGTTTCAAGAGATCGGTGTGCTGCGCCTGATGGCAGGTGGTGCACACCTCGACCTGGGTCGCCGCCGTGCGCACCGGATCCTTGGCCGCATGCAGCCGGTGGCAGCTCGCGCATGCCACATCGTTCGCGGCATGTGCGCTCGACGCCCAATCATGCGCCGCGTTTGACTGATGGCAGCCCAGACATTGGGTATTTTGCGTTGCCGCTGACGCATGCGCCTTGGGACCGAAGTCAATGATTTTGGCCGGATCCCCCTTGGCATTGACGTGGGCCCCGCCTGGCCCGTGGCAGGCCTCGCACTGCAGACCGCCGTGTCCGAAAGGACCACGCGGATCGTTCGGACGTGCGTGCTTGGTGTGGAAGATGCCCGTGACGGTGGCATCGTTGTGGCACCCGAGGCAGGTATCGGCGCCGTGCGGGCTGTAGGCCGAGGCTGACGCCGCCGCACCGTCGGAAGCAAACGAGGGTGCGATCCCCGCGGTCATCACGCTCAACGCAACCGCTGCGAAGTGGCGCCTAACCTTGCTCACTCAATTGCTCGCGGTGGGGGCGGGCACGTGGTGCACGACCTGGACATCCGCAACTCCGCCCGCACCGTGACACACGCTGCAGGTCTCGATGTTCGCCGGGACGGAGCTGAGAATCGTTCGACCCTCCGCGTCTTTCGCGACCGTGAGCGAACCACCGTTTTGCTGCATGTGGGTTTGGGTGAGCGCATCCACATGGCAGGCCGAGCACACTGACATGTTGGCGGACGTCGCAATCGGGTTGCCCACCGTGGTCGGATTCGGCGCTTCCTGGGACAGTCCGGTGAGGTGAGTCGTGGCCTGCACCGCGGTGTCGTCCACCGGGTAATAGCTGGTGCCGGTATGGCAGGCGTCGCAGCGGTTGATCTGGCCCGGATAGACGACGTCTGTGAAGTTGGTGATCGAACCCCTATAGCCGTAGATGACGAACGGCGAGCCCGCGGCGCCGCGCACGCTGCCGTCATGGATCGCGTGAATCATGTACTTGAAGTCGATCGACTGTTCCCACAAGCCATCGATGCCCGGCGTCGTGGCGGTCAGCGTTTGCCGCTCACTCACATCGGTGGAAGCCGGGTTGTGGCAGGCCGCGCAGACCTGGATGTTGTTGTTGCGGTTGCTGCCGTGCTCAGCGAGATCGCTGTGGCAGACATCGCACTTGGCAATGTCGACCACAGTCCGCCGCGGGACGGCCGTGCCGCCTGCCACGTTTGCGTAGCTGATCGCGCTCATTACCGGAATTGACGTGGCGCCCGGGCCGGTCGTGACGATACCCGGGTGTCCCTCGATAGCCACGCCGACGTTGGCGATGGCCGGGCAAGCCGTGCCACCCGCCGGCGGACAATTGGCGGCGGGCGGATTCGGCAGCGGGGTGGGCGACGTCATGGTAAACGCGCCCGTGGCATCTGGCCCGGTCAGTCCGGGGGCGGGCGTCGCGGTGCCGCAGCCCGCAAGGGGGTTGAGCGAAATCGGCTGGCCCCAGGTGGATGGCGTCGTGCCGCTGCCCCAATTGGTGTAGTCGCTGGTGTCCCAGGCAATGTCGATCGCGAGGCGCGCGGTATCATCGGCGCAGACCGGTACGCCGGTACCCGGATCGGTGCCGGCAAACGCCGCAGCGGTGAGAATGTTGTACGGCGCATTGCCGTTGGTCGGATCGACCACCGAGAAATTCACCACGGGATAGATATTGCTGCCGGCGGTTTTGAAGGAGACGCTGTTGACGATGTACTGGAACTTGGTCGCCGCCACCACCTCGGGAATGATGTGTGCGGCCACGACCTGTAGTTGGCCATTGTTGATGGTCGAGGTCGGGCCATGGCAGGTGGTGCACTGCGAGTCATTGGCTACGATGTTCGCCGCGCTGTGGTTCAGACCGGTGGCGAAGTTCACGTTGTCGTGGCAGGCACCGCAGGCCTCGGCCGTCGGCACGGTCTCGTAGTTGATCGCCTGCGTCAACGCCGGGATGGTCTGCACATGGCAGGTCTGACAGTTGCGCGTGTCCTGCGGGTAGAGCACGGTGTTGAAATTGTTCAGCGATTCCCTATAGCCGACGATCCAATAGCCGATGCCCAGCGTCGGCGTGGTATTCGGCACGCTCGCCGTCTGAATGCTGGGCAGCGTGTTGCCGGTATGGATCTTGTGGACCATCACCTTCATGTCGAGCGCATTACCGCTGTAGGGGTCGGTGGTTCCGGGGTTGTGGCACATCACGCAGTACTGCACCTCGACACGCGCGCCGCCGTGCGCGGTCAATGATGTATGACACGTGTCACACGTGGCCGTATCGACGATCTCACGGCTGAAGATGCCGGTGGTGGCACCGGTTGACGGCTGGAAAGTGTATGACGCGTTGTTCGCTTGGGCGAGGCCGCGGATTTCAAAGCCGACGCGATGGGTCAAGGCCGCGTTATAAGCCACGTTCGGGACTTTCGTGATGTCGGTCTTGAACGTGTACTGATAGGTGCCGTCGCCATTGTCGACCAAGGTGCCGCTCGTGGCGCTCTCGACGCTGGCCTGTGTCGCCGGCGTGGTGTCGCAGGCAGGTGCGCCGGACGGGCAGCCCGCAGGCGTGACGCTGCTGTAGATGTAGGAATTCCACTGGCTCGACGTGCCATTCTGGCCCGGCACGAGCTGTGCGATGGCAACGCCGAGGTCGGCCGCCGGCAGGCCTTTGAGAGGCGCGCCGTTCTGGTCGACGAGCTCGAATTTGACGACCGGCGGCCCGCTGATCGCTACGCTCGTGATGGTACCGGTGATGGTCGTGGCCGTGGTGATATCGAGCGCCGTCACGCCCGCGCCTGTTGGACCCGCGGGTCCGGTCGCGCCGGTTGCGCCTGCGGGACCGGCGGGACCCGTGCTGCCGCTGCAAGCCGCGAGCAGTAGACTTAGCAGCAGCGCGCCCACGGCGCTGGCGCTTGTGTAAGCGCGATACGACTCGCAGGATTCATTTTTGTTTGGCATATCCTTAAAGTCTCCCGGCAACTCGATCCGTCATCCGTCCCACAGCTGCTTGACACGGCCCTGGCGCTGATCGGCAATTTTAAGCTAACCTGCCGCGTTGGCGATTTCTGTACGGCAACGCACAGAAGACGACCAATTGAGTGAGTAATCTTTTCCATCGCTCGCAAAATGAGCCGGCGCAATCATTGGCCGATTGCTTTGAACGAAGGATTGTCATGGCCGTATCGAGTTTCGGGTGAATTTGCCGCCGCCGGCTGACCGGGGATTTGCGGCTTGGCTGTGGCGGCGCCCGCAACGTTGGTTCTTGCTCGGCATACCGGCTGGCGGGTTGCTGGGCTTCATCCTCGGCATCAGTTTTACGGGCAGTTTTCTCGGTGGCCTGAAAATGACCGAGACCGATGCGTTCTGTACTTCCTGCCACGAAATGAAGCAGCCCTATCAAGAGCTGACGCGCAGCGTGCACTTCTCCAATGTATTCGGCATTCAGGCGAGCTGCGGCAATTGCCACGTACCGCCCGCATTCCTTCCAGGCTTGTGGACGCACATCCAGGCCTCTGCCGAGGTGTGGGGTCACCTGCGGGGCGAACTCGATACCCCCGCAAAGTATGAGGCAGTGCGGCTGGAACTCGCGCAAAAAATATGGAAGGAGCTGAAATCCAACAATTCCGCCGAGTGTCGCAGCTGTCATACGCCAAGCGCCATGGCCTTCGCGAAGCAGACACCCATGGCTGCCGATGCACACTCATCGTTGGCGAAAAGCGGCATGACGTGCATCGATTGCCACCGGGGGGTTGCGCATACGCTTCCCGCCGGCGGCTGAGCGCCGTTATGCGGGTGATCAATGAGTCAACGCGCTTGCCGCTGCGAACGTCCGTTGAGGTAGCGACCCAGGATGCGCATGATTTCGGTCAGCTTGAAATTAAATAAGCGCCGCGGCCAGAACAATTCTCGCTTGTCGCAGACCGTCGAGATACTGAAGCGCGATATTTCCCCCATGAGTGCGGCATCAGCGCTTGCCTCGCCGCCTCGCGCCATGCCCGCGTCGAGCCGAGCGCGCAGCGCACGCGCGGCGGCAATGCCCCGGGCAACACCGCGACCGCGCCGCTTCGAAAGGCGTCCGTGCTGGACTTTGAGCTCATTCAGCCGCTCCGCCGCGTCGTAGGTCGCATCCACCAGTTCGCGGCGCGTCATCCACTTCGTCTCATAATTTAGAATGTGTTCCCAAGTGGGCTGGACCAACAGTTGGCGGTGTTCCTCCAACGTGCGCGCGAACAACCGGTAGCCGAACCGGTCGGGATCCTCGAAGCCGCGGCTGCCCGGGTCGATGAACGGACCCATCGGAGAAATGAAACAAGAAAGCCGCCTGTCTCCCAGTTGAAACAAATGCCCGCAATACTCGACAGTTTCGCGAACCGATTGCGTGGTCTGCGCCGGCAAACCGATCATAAAAAAAATATCGATGCGCGAACAGCGCAGGCGTACCGCCTCCTTGATGATCGACTCCATGTCCTCCGTGGTGTAGCCCGACTCGCCCTCCTGGGCATCGCGTACCGCTTGGCTATGGCTTTCCGGGCTGAACTCCATGCTCCAGTGGCGCACGCAGCGGTCGATGTCCCGCAGGAACGACGCCGGCGGCAGAGCGAAGAACTCGAACACGATCTCGTTCTGCAAATCCGCTGCGCGCAGGCGCTCGAGGACTTCAGCCGCGTGCTCGGAACCGGCCATGAGAAGGTCGCCGACCAATACGATGGGACCATCCGCCAAGCGGCAAATCGTCTCCATATTGGCAATCAAACTGGCGGGACTGCGATAAACGGGTTTCTGACGCTTGGTCACATGGGTGCAACTGGTCTGCGAACTGCCGCAGGTGACGCATTCGAAGGCGCAGCCCTTGACGGTGAACACGGTCGTGATCGGATTGTTCCACCATCCATTGAAGGGCAGGGTGCTTTCCAGGTCGCGATAGCGCATCACCATCTCGACCATCAAATCGGGTCGCAGATCGACGTAGTCCAAGCTCATCGGCACATACGTGAGCGGATTGACGTGAATTCCCGCGGCGTCCTTCCACGTGAGATTGGGAATCGGAGCGACGGGCCCGCCCTCCTGAAGCGCCATGAGCAGCTGATGCAGCGGCGGCTCGGTGCTGTCGCCCCGCAGCACATAGTCCACCTGGGGGTAGCCGATCAATTCGCGGTGAAAGTAGCTCGATGACAGCCCCCCCATGATGACCGGGACATCGGGATGCAACTCCTTCACGATGCGCGCCACTTCCAAGGCGCCGTGCGCGTGCGGCAACCAATGCAGATCGATGCCGACGGCTTTTGGTTTCTGGCGCGCGAGGAAGCGAGGCACGTCAAACCGGCGGCTGTTCATCATGCGCAGCGCGAGATTGACGATGCGCACCTTCATGCCGCGATCGTGCAGGAAGCTCGCTATCGTCAGAAACCCCAACGGGTACATCTCGAACACGGTCGAGGAGGGAACCATGTCGCTCACCGGACCGTAGAGTATTGCCTTTTTACGGAAATCGTAAACGCTCGGCGCATGCAGCAGCAGCAGATCGATTTCTGAACGCGGTGACCCGAACACGAGGCGGATCAGTCTACGCGAAACCGAGTCATTGTACTCGAATGCGAATCAGCTCCTCACCGTCCGGATCGACCACATGGACGGCACACGCAAGGCAGGGATCGAAGCTGTGGATCGTGCGCAGGATCTCGAGCGGCTGTTTCGGATCCTGCACGCTTTGGCCCTTGAGCGCTGCCTCGTACGGACCCTCGATGCCGGCCGCATCGCGCGGACCCGCGTTCCAGGTGCTCGGCACCACCGCCTGATAGTTTGAGATCTTGCCGTCGTCGATGACGACCCAATGCGCCAAAGCACCGCGCGGAGCCTCCGTAAAGCCTACTCCTTGGGCATGCCGCGGCCACGTCGAGGGCTCCCACAGAATCTCGTTGAAGGTGCGCACATCGCCGGCCTTGATGTTCGCCATGAGGCTGCCGTGCCACTGCGGCATCGCATCCGCGAAGATTTTGCATTCCAGCGTACGCGCGGCGGTGCGGCCCATCGTCGAGAACAGCGCCTCCAGCGGCAGGTCGAGTTGCGTGAGCGCCTTATGAGCGAGTTCCTTGGTCGGCTCGTTCCCGCTGGCGTACAGCATCAGCACGCGCGCCAGCGGTCCGACCTCCATCGCGTGGCCCTTCCAGCGCGGCGACTTGAGCCAGGAATAACTGGCCGTTGTATCCAGGTTCTGGTACGGCGGCTGGGGCCCCGAATAGTTCAACTTCGTCTCGCCGCGGTAAGGATGCAAGCCGGTATCCTTGCCGCCGCCGTAGTCATACCAGGAGTGGGCCACGAATTCCTGGATGTCCTGCTCCGCATTGAGGTCGACCTCCTCGATGTGGGAAAGATCGCGGCCGAGAATGGCGCCGCGCGGCACCAGGAGGGTCTTCGCGTCCTGGCTGCCGGATTCCGGAAAATCGCCGTAGGTCATGAAATTGCCGACGCCTTCGCCGGTTTTGAACCAGTCCTTGTAGAACGACGCGATTGCCAGGGTGTCCGGCAGGTAGACCTCATCGACGAAGTTGCGCATTTGCTCAATGATCTGCGCCACCTGCTGCAGGCCGACTGCGTTGACCGCAGTGCTGCCGGTCCCCTCACCGCTATGCACGCTGATCGCCGAGGGCGCGCCGCCGACCAGGAAGTTCGGGTGCGGATTCTTGCCGCCGAAGATCGTATGCAATTGCGCGACCTGCCGCTGCCATGCAAGCGCATCGAGATAATGGGCCACGGCCATGAGATTCGCTTCCGGCGGCAGCTTGTATAGCGGATTACCCCAGTAGGCATTGGCGAAAATGCCGAGCTGACCGGATTCCGCCAGCTTCTTGACGCGATTTTGCGCATCGGCGAAATAACCCGGCGAGGAGCGGGCGTAGGCCGAGATCGATTGCGCGAGTGCCGAAGTCGCCTTCGGATCGGCCTTGAGCGCCGACACCACATCCACCCAATCAAGCGCATGCAGGTGATAGAAATGCATCACGTGGTCGTGCACGAACTGCGCGCCGATCATCAGATTGCGGATCAGTTGCGCATTGGCGGGGATCGTCATTTTCAAGGCGTCTTCGACCGCGCGTACCGAGGCGATGCCGTGGACCAGCGTGCACACGCCGCAGATGCGCTGCGCGAAAGCCCAGGCATTGCGTGGGTCGCGGCCCTGCAGAATGATCTCGATGCCGCGCACCATCGTGCCGGAACTCGACGCGCGGGTGATCACCGAGCCGTCGAATTCAGCCTCGATCCGTAGATGCCCCTCGATCCGCGTGACGGGGTCGACGACGATGGTTTGTGCGCTCATGTTCGGTTCCCGGCCCCCGCCAAGTTTTTGGCTACCAGTTCCAGCAGGCTGTGCGTCGACTTATTCCAGCTGAAGTGGGCCTGCGCATCGTCAAAGGTGCGCCGGCAGTCCGAGCAGCTCGTCAAGAAAGTCTCGGCGCCGGTGTCGTCGATTTCGCGCAACTTGTTCTCCATCGTGCGGTAGCGCAGGGGCGCCGCGCGCTCGATGTCGAGCACACCGCCGCCGCCGCCGCAGCAGAAACTGAACCCGCCGTGATTCTTCAATTCATTCAGCTCGATTCCCATCGCTTTCATGAGGGCTCGCGGCGCATCGTTGACGCCGCCCTTACGGACCAGCTGGCAAGGATCGTGGAAGGTGGTCTTTCCGGTGGCGGCCTGCGCCAGTTTCAGACGGCCTGCCTGCAGCTCGTCCGCGAGAAATTCGGTGACATGGCGCACCGTGAACGGCAGCGGCTTGCCGTACAAATCGGCCGCCTCCCAGCGCAAGGCGGTGTAGGCATGACCGCATTCCGGGACCAGCAGGGTTTTGGCCTTGACTAAAATGGCCTGTTCGATCAGCCGCAGGCTGATGTCGCGCTGCCAGCTCTTGCCGCCCGCATAATAGCCGTAGTTCTCCGCCACCAGTCCATCGCTGCGAAATGTGCGCGAGATTCCCAAATGTTGCATGACTCGCGCAAGGGCAGCCACGGCACTCGGATAGTGCTCGATGTCGGTTCGCGGCACGCACAACATGACTTCTGCCTCGGGTTTATCGAGCGGTATCTCGACGGCGAAGCGTGTGCCGATTGCCAGCAACTGCTCGCGATAGGGCTCCGTGCTCGCCTCCGGCTGGCCGGTCGCCCGCTGATGCGCCGCCTTCTGATAGAGCTCTTTCGGCGCGAGTCCGGCGTCGAACATCGCGTGCCGCGCCTGCTCGATGAGCGCCGCCACATCGATGCCCATCGGGCAGATCAAGCTGCAACGACCGCACATGTTGCAGCTGTCGAACAGCAGATGCTGCCACTGCACCAGCTGGTCCGCCGTGACTGCGCGCTTCAGGCCCAGCAGCCGATAGAGCGGGGCAAATGGGCTTGCCTCGCGCTTGTAGGCCTGTTTGAAAGGCTCCACCTTCCAGATCGGCGTGTACTGCGGATCCTCGGTCGCGATGTAGAAATGACAGGCGTCAGCACAAATGCCGCAGTGGATACAGGACTCGAGTCGGAAAGCACTGAGCGCACCGACTTCCTGCGCAAAGCCGTGCATGGCGCCGGCCACGCGAGCCTCCGGAGTTTTGGCCTGTTCAGGCGCGAGATCGGCGGCGAGTACGCCTGTGGCATCGCTCATGAGACGGCCCCTTTGCGCGCAAGTAGTGCGCCATTGATGGCGCGGGACGGAAAGATATAAAAAGCGTGCATGAGCTTACCGAAGGGGAACCAGATCAACAGCACGTCGACGCTCAGAATGTGCACGCCGAGAAGCGTCTGGTAGGGCCCGCCGATATGAGCAGTCGCGGCAAGCCCCGTGACCATCACCAGCGCCGTGATGAACCAACTGAAGTAGTCGTCGAAATTGGACAGCATGCGCATCACCGGGTTCGTCACACGGCGAAACAGCACGGCTAAAAACAACGTCAAGGTCAATACCGAGATCATCGTGATGAGACTGCTCGGTAAGCCCGGCCACGTGACGCCGAACAAGCTGCCGAGGAAGAGTATGTGCGGTGTAAACAGCAGCACAACGGCGAACAGGCCGAGGTGATAGCTGTAACCGAGAGCCTCGCCTGCGCCGGTGCGGCCGATGAATTCTCGGTGCGGCCACGAGCGAGAGCCCACCGCCACGAAGCCTTCGCTCAAGAATTTGAGTACCGAGGCGCGCGGCTTATTGAGATTACGGCGGTGGCGCAGCAGCCAAAAGCCGGCGATCCGCCACCCCACTCCCAAGCAGAATACCGCGAGTGCCACCTTGAGTGCCGGCCCGCGCGCGAAGCTCAAAAGATCCATGAGTTCAGCTCCCCTTCGGTTCGTTGTCGGTGTGCTGTTCGCCGTGCCGTTGACGCAGGCGACTCACACCGGCGGATGCCAACCCCAGGACGGCGCCGGCGGCCACGGCGGCGCCGGCAAGTTCCCCAACCTGGCGCGGTGAAACCTCGCCCGCCTTGCCCCAGGCGGGGGCGGACAGAGGCGAATAGAAGCTTCCTTTGTCCCAAAAACCGGGCTCGGAGCAGCCGATGCAGCCGTGTCCCGATTGGATCGGAAAACTGGTGCCGCCATTCCACTTGATCGTTGCGCAGGCGTTGTAGGTGGTCGGCCCCTTGCAGCCGAGCTCATAAAGGCACCAGCCGTTGCGTGCCCCCTCATCGTCGAAGGTCTTGGCGAATTTGCCCTGGTCATAGAACGGCCGCCGATAGCAGCGGTCGTGGATGGTATTGCCGAAGAAGACTTTGGGGCGCTGGTGTTCGTCCAAATCCGGTACCCGCCCGGTCGTGACGAATTGCAGCAGCGTGCCGGTGATGACTTCCGGCATGGGCGGGCAGCCGGAGACGTTGATGAGGGGTTTGTCTCCCACGATGGCGGATACCGGCCAAGCGGAGGTCGGATTCGGATCGGCGAAGGGAATGCCGCCGAAAGCCGCGCAGGTGCCGACGCAAACGACGGCGGCTGCGCCCTTGGCCGCCTCGCGCAGGGTATCCTCCGCGCTGCGGCCGCCGGCCGTGCAATAGGCGCCGCCGGCTCCGGTGGGTACCGATCCGTCCACCACCAACACATATTTACCGAAGTTGTCTTTCATGGCCTTGGCGCGGGCCGACTCGGCGGCCTCGCCGGACGCGGCCATCAGCGTGTCGTTATAGTCCAGCGAGATGGTGTTGAAGATCAGGTCCTCGATGGTGGGCGCAAAGGACCGGGTCAAGGACTCCAGACATCCGGTGCATTCTTGGAACGACAGGTACACGACGGACGGTCGCGGCGAATTGCGCAACTGTTCGGCCATGGCCGGTCCCATCCACGGCGGCAGCGCCATGGCCGACGCCGTAGCCGTACAGAACTTGATGAAACTGCGCCGGCTGATGCCGTGTCTCAGCAGCATCTCGCCCACGGTGAGTTCGGATTTCGCGTGGGTCATCGAATTCTCCCTAAGACGGGCGCCCGCGCGTGCTCATGTGCTCACGCAGCGTGCGCGCCGCAGCGGCGATTTCATCGGATGCGGTCGCCAGAATCTCCGGGAAACGGGTCACTTCGAGCAGCTCGGCCGTCAGTTCGCCCCGGGCATCGCGATGCTCCACCCACCAGACCCCGGAAATGCGCGTTTCTCGAATGCTCGACAGTCCGTCTGCGGTGACCGTTGCCTGAACCTCGCCTTCGCCGAGCGCACGCCGCAGCTCGATCCGGTCTTGCGGGCTCATCGGCAGACTGCGCAAATCGATGGCGGCGGGGAGTTGGCTCTCGGCGAGGCGCTCGAGCGAACCCGCGAGTTCCATGAGAATGGCCGCGACGCCGCCGCCCAATCCAAAGGCTGGCGCCGGCATCGCCTCCTTCGCAAGCGCACCGCCCCCGGTCGGGGCTGCTTCGATGCGGATCGGGATATCGGTGAGGCGGCTCACGTGTTCCGCCACCGTTGAAGAAGTGCCGCCCCTTCGCGAGCCGCCTCCGGCACAGCGTCCGCAACCGCTGCGGAAAGCGTCTCGCTCCAATCGATGCGGTTCGGCTGGATGCACAAGAGGGCGCGGCGCTGCGGCAGGCAGTCCCGAAGCCGCGCCATATCCAGAAGATCGATCAAGCCCACTTCATGAACCGTACGGCGGCGGGCACTGGATAGAAATCCATCCATTGCCGCGCCTTCGAATAGACCTATGGTCCCCGGGGCACCGTTGATATCAGCGGCATCGACCATCAGCATCGAATCCGTCGCCTCGATATAGGGCAGCAAACTGAAGCTCAAAGTGCCCGCGTCGACAAAATCGGCCGCATCGGCGCCGAGCTCTGAGCGCAGCCGCTCCACCACATGTACGCCCGCACCATCGTCGCTCAGCAGCACATTGCCAAATCCGAGCACCAGGATGAGCGGCGCGGTTGCGTCGCGGTGTGCAGCCTTACTGTCACATTCGGACGAAACGCTTCTGAGCGGAACGATTTCCGCTGGTCGTGGGCCGCCCTCCGCTGCAAGCCATGACGTCAAGCTCCGCCCTCATTGCTCTTTTCCAAATTAAAGCACCCTGATCGGCCTACAGTCTGTGCGTTTGCGTACATACAGAGTCAACAACGCGGCTTTAGGATCCGAGATGTGCACGAGCTGTCAATCTGCCAAGCCCTCTTGTCCCAGGTCACTGACATCGCGAGTGGCCACGGTGCACGTGTCGTCGAGCGCATCATCATAGAAATCGGACCGCTCGCAGGCGTTGAACCGACGCTGCTCGCACAAGCATTTGCATTCGCACGCGCCGGAAGTTGTGCGGCAGAGGCTATACTGTCGATCGAAACGACAGCGGTGACCATCCGCTGCATGGGTTGCGGTGCGCAATCGGTAACTACGCCCAGCCGCTTGCTTTGCGGCGTCTGCGGGGGATACCGTACACAGATCACGGCGGGAGACGAATTGCGCCTGCGACGCGTCGAATTGCGAGCGCCGGAGCTGCGGCCAGCCGCATCGGCACCGCCTAGTGCCACCTGAGCGAGGATTGACCCCAATGTGCGGAACCTGCGGCTGCAACATTACTGCCGGTAATGCCCACCTGATTCCCCCTCGGCGGGAGGCCGGCACGGTCGTCGAGGTGCTGCAAGATCTGCTCGCCGGCAACGATCGGATGGCCAGGCATAACCGCGAGCATTTTGACGCCCACGGCGTGCTCGTGATCAATCTCATGTCCTCGCCGGGCGCCGGCAAGACCTCCCTGCTCGAGGCGACGATCGTGGCATTGCGCGATCGCTATCGAATCGCGGTCATCGAGGGCGACCTTGAAACCGACAATGATGCGGCCCGCATCCGTGCCCAGGGCGTACCGGCGGTGCAGATCACGACCGGGACTGCCTGTCATCTCGACGCGCACCTGGTGCATGGTGCGTTGCACCAAGTTCCTCTGATGGGACTCGACCTACTATTCATTGAAAACGTGGGCAATCTCGTGTGTCCCGCCAGTTTCGATCTCGGACAACACTTGAACGTCACCTTGCTCAGCGTCACCGAGGGCGACGACAAACCGGCGAAATACCCGGTGATCTTTCGAGCCAGCGATCTGGTCGTATTGAGCAAGACGGATCTGCTCGATGTGTTGGACGATTTCGACCCGGCTCGCGCGGCCGCTGCATTGCGCGCGCTCGGCGGCGGGACGCCGATGGTGCGCACGGCCGTGCGGCGCGCGCCGGCGCTTGGGTCCTGGCTGGATTGGCTCGAGCAGGAGCTGGCGCGACCGCGGGCGGTGCTTCGCAGTTCGTCGTCGCGGCTCGCTGCCGCCGCAGCGAGCGGGGCGTAACTCATGTGTTTGGCCGTCCCAGTGCGGGTCGTGGCACTCCTCGATGATCAGTGGGTGGAGACCGAGGTGGGCGGGATCCGCAGCCGCGTATCGATCGCGCTGATCGACGACGTCGCGCTCGGCGACTTTCTCATCGTCCATGCCGGCTTTGCCATCACGCGTCTCGATGTCGAGGAAGCCGAGAAGAGTCTGGCGTTGTTCAATGAGATTGCGGTTCACCTCAACGGTCCCGTCAATGCGCTACGTCCGCGGTTTTCGTGACGGTGCGGCGGCGGCGGCTCTAGCGGCACGGCTCGAGGCCGAGGTCGATCCGCAACGCGAATATCACTTGATGGAGTTTTGCGGCGGCCACACCCACGCCATTTTTCGCTACGGAGTCGAGGATTTGCTGCCCGCCAACGTCCGGTTGATCCACGGCCCCGGCTGCCCGGTCTGCGTGCTCGCGGTGCCCCGGCTCGATGCGGCCATCGAATTGGCGCGCCGGCCCGACGTCACGCTGGTCAGCTACGGCGATATGTTGCGCGTGCCGGCATCGCGTCGGCGTAGTTTGCTCAAGGCACGCGCGCAGGGCGCCGACGTGCGCATGGTCTACTCAGCATCCGAGTCCTTGGAGATTGCTGCAACTCACCCGGATCGGCAGGTCGTGTTCTTCGCGATCGGCTTCGAGACGACGACGCCCGCGACCGCGCACATCATCCGCGAGGCACAGAGACTGAACTTAAGCAACTTCAGTGTCTATTGCAATCATGTGGTGACCCCGGCCGCGATCCAGAGCATCCTCGATTCACCGGAGGTCCGCGAATGGGGGCAAGTGCGGGTCGACGGCTTCATCGGTCCCTCCCATGTCAGCGCCGTGATCGGCAGCCGGCCGTACGAGTATTTCGCCGAGGAATACCAGCGGCCGGTGGTGATCGCCGGCTTCGAGCCGCTCGACGTGATGCAGGCAATATGCATGCTGGTGGAGCAGCTCAATACCGGCCGCAGCTGCGTGGAAAATCAGTTCACGCGAGGCGTCACCCGCGACGGCAATCGCAAGGCGCAGCGTCTGGTGGCGGAGGTATTCGAACTGCGGCCGAGCTTCGAGTGGCGCGGCCTGGGTGAGTTGCCCTACAGCGGCTTGCGTATCAAGTCTGCCTATGAGCGATTCGACGCCGAACGCCGCTTTGCCATCGAGGTGCAAGCGGTGCCGGAGAACGCGGCATGCCAATGCCCGGCGATCATCCGTGGGGTCAAGAAACCGACCGATTGTGCGATCTTCGGCACGGCGTGCACGCCGCGCAATCCCATCGGCTCATGCATGGTATCGGCGGAAGGCGCCTGCGCCGCTTACTATAAATACCGTCGCGGCGTGGTGCAGGCGGTCGGCTGATGCGCATCCTGCTGCTGGCGCACGCCTTCAACAGCCTGTCGCAACGCCTGTATGTCGAGTTGACCCAGGATGGTCACGAATTGTCCGTGGAACTCGATATCCACGATCGCGTGACGAGCGAGGCCGCGCAGTTATGGCAGCCCGAGCTCATTCTCGCGCCGTTTTTGAAGCGCGCGATTCCAGCGTCGCTCTGGCAACGGTACCTCTGTCTCATCGTGCATCCCGGGCCGCCGGGTGATCGCGGCCCGGCGGCGCTTGACTGGGCTATTTTGCGCGGCGTGAAGAGCTGGGGCGTGACGGTGCTGCAAGCCCAGGCAACACTCGATTCCGGGCCGGTCTGGGGCAGCGCAACCTTTCCCATGCGTGATGCGCGCAAAAGCAGCCTGTACCGCAATGAAGTCACTGAAGGTGCGGTCAGCGCCGTGCGCGCGGCGCTCGCCCGCGTCATGTCCGGCGCAGGACCGCTCATCGATGCCGCGCGAGAAAATGAGCATGGCTGGCAGCCGCCGCTGCGCCAAACCGAGCGGGCAATCGACTGGGCCCGCGACGACACGGCGATGGTACTGCGCAAGATCCATGCAGCCGACGGCTTCCCGGGCGTGGCAGACGACTTGTTCGGTCACCGCTACCGGCTCTTCGATGCGCATCCTGAGCCGGTTTTGGCCGGCGAACCCGGCGTGCTCATCGCCCGCCGACACGGCGCCATTTGCCGCGCCACTACCGATGGCGCCGTCTGGATCGGCCAGTTGCAGCCTGCAGACGGCGACAAGCGCAGCTTCAAACGTCCCGCCGAGCTCGCTCTCGGCCCGCTCGCCGATCGCGTGCCCGAGACTGATGAGGAGTCGCCCGAGATTCGCTATGAAGAGGCCGGCGCGGTCGCTTATCTGCATTTTGATTTTTACAACGGAGCGCTCTCCACCGTGCAATGCGACCGGCTGCGCGCCGCCTACGCCCACGCCTGCCGGCGTCCGACTCGCGTCATCGTGTTGATGGGTGGAGCGGATTTTTGGTGCAACGGCATGCATCTACACTGCATCGAAGCCGCCGACAGCCCCGCCGATGCCTCGTGGGCCAACATTACCCGCATCGACGATCTGGCGAGCGATATTCTTCGGACCGATACGCATTTGACGATCGCGGCGTTGCAGGGCAACGCCGCTGCCGGCGGAGTATTCTTGGCGCTCGCGGCCGACTGCGTCCTGGCACGTAGCGGTATCGTGCTGAATCCGCATTATCGCAACATGGGCAATCTGTACGGTTCGGAATACTGGACGTATCTGTTGCCGCGACGCGTGGGCGCCGCACATGCACAGTCGATCATGGGTCGCCGCTTGCCGTTGGGCATGCCCGAAGCGCGCATCCTCGGGCTGATCGACGATCATGCCGGACCGGATACCGCGCAGTTCCGCGCGCTCGTCGATGCGCGCGCTGCCGCCCTGGCCGCGAGCGACCAATTTGCCGACGCCTTGGCCGATAAAGGCCGGCGTCGCGCGTTGGATGAACGAAGCCGCCCACTCGCGGATTATCGGACCGACGAGCTGGGGCGCATGCACATGAATTTCTATGGTTTCGATCCGAGCTATCACATTGCACGCCATCGCTTCGTTTACCGCACACCGCACGCGTGGACACCGCTGCACTTGGCGCGGCACCGCCGTCCGGCTGCATGAGCACCAGGCTCGCAGACGGTTTGGCACCAGCCGTTTCGATCGCGGCGCCGGCGATGCGCTGGCTCATCGGCGGCCGCGTGCAAGGCGTTGGCTTCAGACCCTTCGTCTATCGCCTCTCCCAGCATTACGAACTCAGCGGGTGGGTACGCAATTGCGGCGGTGAGGTGCAGATCCACGCCGAAGGGCCGGCGGAGCGACTGCAGCTTTTCGGCAACGCGTTGGTATCGCGAGCGCCGCCGGCGGCAGCGCCACGCTTACTGGAGGTGCGATCGACGCACAGTGAACGCAGCGAGGGGTTCCGAATTCTCGCGAGCACCCAGGGCGAAGCGCTTCATGTGCACGTTCCGGGCGACCTGTTCACTTGCGATGAGTGTGTGGCGGAACTAGGCGACCCCGCGGCGCGGCGCTACCGTTACCCCTTCATCAATTGCACGCAGTGCGGACCGCGCTACACGCTGATTCGCGCAATGCCCTACGACCGGCCGAACACCACACTCGACCGGTTCACCCTGTGTCCACAGTGCGCCGCCGAATATACCGAGCCCCTCGATCGGCGCTTCCATGCGCAGCCCTTGGCGTGCGCCGTCTGCGGCCCGGTTCTCACTTGGTGCGAAGCAGGCTTGGTGATCGATGGCAACGAACCTGCGCTGGCGGCGGCATTGGCAGCACTGCGCGCAGGACGCATCGTCGCCCTGCGCGGCGTCGGCGGTTATCATTTGCTTTGCGATGCCGCCAATGAACGCGCGGTCGCTCGGCTGCGAGTTCGCAAAGGCCGCCCGGCGAAGCCGCTGGCGGTGATGGTCCCGTGGCGCGGCGACGACGGCCTGGAGTACGCACGCAGCGTGGTGCAGCTGTCGGCGCTCGAGGCCGCGGTGCTGTTGAGCAGCGCGCGTCCCATCGTGGTCGCAGCGCGCACCGCGCATGGCTCGCTCGCCGAATCGGTAGCTCCGGGTTTGAACGAGCTTGGCGTGATGCTGCCCTACAGCCCATTGCATCATTTGCTGCTCGCGGATTTTGGCGGCGCGCTGGTGGCGACTTCCGGCAATTTGAGCGGCGAGCCGGTGTTGACTGCGCCCGAGGCAGCGGCGGCGCGGCTTGCGGCGGTGGCCGACGGCTTTTTGCACCATGACCGCCCGATCGCCCGGCCCGCGGATGATCCGGTGGTTCGGCGGATCGCGGACATGGTGCGGCCGCTGCGCTTGGGACGCGGCACCGCTCCGCTGGAACTCAACCTGCCGGTACGCACGCCGGTTCCGATTCTGGCGGTCGGCGCGTACTCGAAGACAACGGTGGCGCTGGCGTGGGATGACCGCGCCGTCGTCTCGCCGCATATTGGCGACCTAGCGAGTCCGCGAGGGCGGGAGGTGTTCGCTCAGGTCGCTCACGACTTGCAGCGGTTGTATGGCGTGCGCGCCGAATGCATCGCGCACGACGCGCATCCGGACTTCCCCAACACTCGCTGGGCATGCGACTCGGGGTTGCCAACCCGCGCCGTTTGGCACCACTGCGCGCATGCGGCGGCCGTCGCGGGCGAGTATCCGAGCGACGCGCCGCTGCTGTGTTTCACCTGGGACGGCGTCGGCCTCGGTCCGGACGGGACGCTGTGGGGCGGCGAGGCTCTACTCGGGCAACCGGGCGCGTGGCAGCGCGTTGCGAGTTGGCGTCCATTCCGCTTGCCCGGAGGCGAGCGCACCGCGCGACAACCCTGGCGCGCGGCGCTCGCCCTGAGCTGGGAGAGCGGACTCGAGTGGCCGACGGGGGCAGCGCTGTCCGATCCCTTGCTGCGCGCCGCCTGGGACGGCGGGCTGAACGCTCCGACGACGACCTCGGCCGGCCGCCTGTTCGACGCTGCCGCCGCTTTCCTGGGAGCGTGCTTGCACGCGAGCTACGAGGGTCAAGCGCCAATTCGCCTGGAGCAACTTTGCGCCGCCGCCGTCGCGCCCGTGGCGCCGGTCATGCTGCCGCTCGATCTCGATGCTGGCGGCATTTGGCGCAGCGATTGGGCCGCGCTTTTGCCGATGCTGCTGAATATGCGCATGGACGCAGCCGCTCGCGCCGCCACGTTTCATGCGAGTCTCGCGCACGCCTTGTGCGCGCAGGCGCTCGCGGTGCGCATGCAAACCGGCGTCGGTCGCGTGGGGCTATGCGGCGGCGTGTTTCAGAATCGGATTTTGACCGAGCACGTGCGGGCGCTGCTGACGGCATCAGGATTCGAAGTCCTCATCCCCATGCAGCTGCCGGTCAACGATGCCGCGATCAGTTTTGGCCAGGTGATCGAGTCCGTTGCCGGCCTGCGGAGGACACTCTGAAGTTTCGGGACACCCACATCAGTCTGGCACACGGCAACGGCGGTCGGTTGATGCGCGAGCTGATCGACGAGCTATTCGCGCCGGCCTTCGCCAATCCGCACCTCGACACCCGGGCTGACGCGGCGTCGCTGCCGCTACCGAACGATCGAGCGCTGGTCGTCACGACGGACGGGTTCACGGTCCAGCCGCTGGAGTTCCCGGGCGGAAACATCGGTTCGTTGGCCGTTCACGGCACTGTCAATGATCTTGCGGTCAGCGGCGCGGAGCCGCGTTATCTCACCTTGAGCGTCTTCCTGGAAGAGGGACTGGACATTGCACTTTTGCGGCGCGTGGTCGATGCCCTGGCGCGAGCCGCGCGCGAATGCGGTATCGCGGTCGTCGCGGGGGATACCAAGGTCGTCGGCCGCGGCGATTGCGATGGAATTTACCTGGCGACCACCGGAATCGGGTTCCGGCGGCCCGGGGTGGGGCTTAGCCTCGACCGCGTATGCGCCGGTGATCGCGTCTTGGTGAGCGGCCCGATCGGCAATCATGGCGCTGCCGTCATGCTGGCCCGCGAACAGTTCGGGCTGCGCGGCGATCTGAAATCCGATGCGGCGAGCGTGCTGCCCGAGGCGCAGGCGCTGCTGACGGTGCCCGGTCTACGCTTCATGCGCGATCCGACACGCGGCGGACTGGCGACCGTCGCGCATGAACTGGCACGTGCGACGGCTCTCACCGTGCGCCTTGCCGAAGCACAAATTCCCGTCGAGGACTCGGTGCAGTCGGTGTGTGAGCTGCTGGGCTTCGATCCGCTGTATCTGGCCTGTGAAGGGCGCCTCATCGCGGTCGTCGCACCCGAGACGGCCGAAACGGCCTTGGCGGCATTGCGCACGGTGGCGCCACGGGCGATGCTGATCGGGGAGCTCCAGGAAGGCTCGCCACAGGTCATTTTGCTTACGGCGTTTGGCGGCCAGCGGGTGCTCGATGAACTCGAAGATGATCCGCTGCCGCGCATATGTTGAGGCGAAGCGCATGCGCTCGGTCGGTATTCGTGCGCTACCGAACAGACGCGGATACCGCCGGGATGGCTACATCGGTGCACGCCGGCATTCTGCTCATGGCGCGGAGTTTGATTTATGACGAAGACGCGAATCATTGCTGCCGCATCGCTCATCGCCTGGTTTGCATCCTGTAACCCGGCGACGGCCGCGGACAGCGCGGCAGGGCAAAAGATTTTCGAGGGAGCTTGCGCCGCCTGCCATAAACTCAAGATGGCCCCCTACGCCGGCAAATCGGAGTCCGAGCTCGAAACGGACGTGAAAGGCATCGTCGGCGGCACAATCAAGCACCCGACGAAGCTCACCTTGAGCGCCGCTGACATTGCCAACGTCGCGACGTATATTTCGAGCAACAATTCGAAATAAGCGTCGGCGATCAGCCGGGCAAGTTCAACCGGCGATGAGCTCGCTGGCGCGGGCGAGCCCGCCGGGCGCGGCGTGATCTAGAGCGAGGGCCGGTGTGTGCGCCATTCTGGGCAGCGCACCGACGGACGGACGTGGCAGGCGATCAAACTCGCGGCGCACGACGCGGTAGCATTCGCAACAGTCGGCTTCCACGCCCACACGATCCATAACGGTTATGCGACCCCGCCTATAGGTGATGAGACCGGCTCTTTGCAAGTTATGCGCCGCTTCCGAAATTCCTTCACGCCGTACGCCCAGCGTGTTGGCGAGCCGTTCGTGCGTCATCCGCAGCTCCTTCGAGCCCAGCCGATCGACGGTCTGCAATATCCAGCGGCGCAGTTGCTGATCAATGGAATGGCGCTGATTGCAAATCGCACTCTGTGATATCTGCGTCAGCAGCGCCTGCATGTACCGAAGCAACAAATGCTGCAATGTGCCGCCTCGGCTGAATTCTTCCTGAAGCATTCCGCTCCTTAGGCGGAACATCCGGCCCGTGTTCTGAACCACCAGGCTATATGTGGTCGAGCCACCGGCCAACAACAGATTAACCCCCGCGAGACCCTCGTTGCCGATTGCGACGACCTCGGTCGAGGACCCATCGTTCGCCACGTACTGTAGCGAAACGATCGCCGTGAGTGGAAAGTAGCAGTGGTGAAGCGTCAGGGGCGATTCACCGAGAATCTCGCCGGTCCGAACCTCCACTAAGGAAAGATGGCGTTGGATGCGCGCCAATTCGTCATAGGGAAGAACCCCGAGCAGCTTGTTCTGCGGCGCAGGGCCAACGAAGCTCGTACTCGCCATTCCTCAAGGACTCCCGTGTTGGCCCATGATCTACACTAACTCGCTGACCGAGCATTACTCCATACGCAAAAGCCACTTTCTCTACGGGAAAATCATGGGGGCAGAGTACTTTCTTGAGGTGTAGTGTGCCCGATCGGCACCTACTGCACAATCATCGCCAACAACCGGCGGTATGCGTTGCCATCAGTGACCGCTACGAACAGCAGACCGGTGATCGCGCCATCGATGTGCGCGGTGTGATTGATTCCATCTTGCCCGTGACGTGACAAGTACCAGGCGTACGCCAGATAGCCCACTGCAAACAGCGGAGCGGGAATCGGAATGGGAAAGGGCAGAATGAACAGCGACTGCGTCGGGAAATACACAATCGATGCAAACAGCACGGCAGATACCGCTCCTGATGCGCCGAGGACCGCGTAGCGAGGATCGTCGCGGTGCTGAAAATAAGTGCGTACTTCACTCAAGATCAGCGACATAACGTACAGCAGCACGAAGCGTGCAGTGCCTATGACTCGCTCCAAAGGCGGGCCGAAAAAGTAGAAGGTCACCATATTGAATAGCAGATGCGTGGCACTGCCATGCACCAAGCCGCTGGTCAACAAGGTGTAGTACTGCTTGCTGCGAATCAAATAGTAGGGCCGGAACAAGCTCGCTTCGATGAGGCTCGGCTTCGCATACAAGCCCAGCAGGCTCATCACCACGGTCAGCAGCAAAATGGCGATACTGCCTGGTGTGTGGGCGTTCAAGGGACGTTTCCTTGCTACCAGCCGCCGCCGAGCGCTCGATAGAGGCCCACCAGATCCGAGGCCACGGCGCTGGTGCTGTCGGCGAGCGACAGTTGATTCTGCTGCAGGGTGCGTTCGGCGTCCAGAACGTCGAGGAAGCTGGCGATCCCGTGTTCATAGCGCTGCCGCGACAGTGTCAAGGTTTCGCGATTCTCGATGACGGTGGCATCCAACCAAGTGCGGCGCTGCTGGTCGGCACCATAGGCTGCCAGTGCGTTCTCGACTTCGTGCAACGCATTGAGCACGGTGCGTCGATAGGCGAGAGCGGCTTCCTGGGCGCGCACATCGTACAAATGCACGGCCGTCCAGCGGCCGCGATCGAAGATCGGCAGGTCCAGCGTGGGCCCAAGCGAGCCGAAGCGGCTGGCCCATTGCAGCAAATTGCCGGCGGTCTCGGACTGAAAGCCGCCGCTGGCGGCGAGCGTCACTCGGGGAAACAGATCTGCGACGGCCTCGCCGATCTGGGCGGTGGCGGCATGCAGGGTTGCCTCTGCTTCGCGGATGTCGGGCCGGCGGCGCGCAAGCTCGGCGGGCAGGCCGATCGACACTTCGGGCGGCACGGCGGGCACCGCTGCGGGGGTGTCCAACTCGCCGCGCAGCGCCTCGGGCTCGCGCGCGAGGAGCTGACTCAGCTGATTGATGTTCTGCGTGATCTGCAGTTCGAAGGCGGGCAGCTGGGCGCGAGTCCCCGTAGCCTGTGCAGTTGCGTTGCTCACATCGATGTAGGTCGTCAGGCCCGCCGCGCGCCGTTGGCGCGTCAATTCCAACAGATCTTCGATGGTGGCAAGATTTTCCCTGGCAATTCGCAGCCGCGCCTGCGCGCCACGGAGTTCGAGATAGCTGCGCGCCACATCGGCAAATACGGACACCAATACCGCATGCCGATCTTCCACTGAGACCTGCACGTTGGCATCCGCGGCCTCGACCGAGCGGCGCACGCGCCCGAACAGATCGATCTCCCAGGAGGCATCGGCGCTGAGTTGATACTGGCTGTAGGGATTCGGGACGCTGATGCGCGCCGCGCCGGGCAGGTGCAGCGTGCCGACCGAATTGAACAGGGAGCCGGTCGACGTGGTGTCACTGAAGCGTTCTCGACTGTAGGCGGCATCGAGCGACAGCGTCGGCCAAAAGGCCGCGGCCGAGATGGCGCGCTGCGCGCGGGCTTCGTCGATCCGCAGGACTGCGGTGCGCAGGTCTAGATTTGAATCCTCGGCGCGTTCGATCAGCGAGCTGAGCAGCGGATCGTCGAAGCCGCGCCACCAGGCACGCAGTTCCGTCGATTGCTCGGTCACTTTACTGAGCGGCGGCGCTGCCGCGGATGATAGCTCGCCCGGCGTGGCCGGTATCGCCCGGGGCGACCAATGCGCCGGCGTCTGCGGCGTTGGGCGCACGAAGTTCGGACCCACCGTGCACGCGGCGCACAGCGCCGCCATCGAGATGATGCAGCTCACGGTCGATCGCGTTGAATTACGGCTGATGTACATATCGGTCATTGCATGCGGTTGCTGAACATCCACGCGGCGGCGCTCAGGGTCAGCGCGGCGAGCAACGCCAAGGGCCACAGATCGGAAGTCAGCAGGTCAAGGCCCGCTCCCTCGAGATACACCCGTCTCGTAATATCGATGGCATAGCGCAGCGGGTTGATTGCGGTCAGATATTGCACGGCGCTCGGCATACTGCTGAGCGGCGTAGTCAGACCCGAAAGCAACGAGAACGGCATGATGAGCAGCATGGAATAGAGCATTGCCTGCTGCATGGTCGCGGCCACGGCCGACACCAGCAGGCCGATTCCGACTGCGGCCAGCAGAAACAGCAGCAGCCCGGCGTAGAGGGACAGATACGATCCCGCAAAGGGAATGCGGAACCACAGCTGCGCGACCAGCAGCACGCCGGTCGCCTGGATCATACCGACCACGATCGAAGGCAGGGATTTGCCGGCCATGATCTCGAAGGGGCGAAACGGCGTCACCAACAGTTGATCGAAAGTGCCTTGCTCGCGCTCGCGCGCAACCGACATCGCTGTGAGCATCATCGTCTGGATCAAAGTCAAGGTCCCGATCATTCCGGGAATCATAAACCAGCGGGTCTCTAGATTCGGGTTGTACCAGGCGCGAGTCACCATCTGCACCGGCGGTGCCGCGAAGCCATGGTCGTGACCCCAAGAGGAATTGAATTGCTGAACGATGCTGGTGACGTAGCCCATCGCGGTGCCGGCGGTGTTGGAATTGCGGCCATCGGCGATGAGCTGTAGGTCGGCACTCTGCCCGGATAGCAGACGCCGCTCGAACTGCGCGTCGATTTGCACGATCAACAGCGCCCTCCGCGCATCGATCAGTGAGTCGATGTCACTCGCTCGTTGTAGGTTCGCGACTCGCTCGAATACGCCCGAACCGTCCAGCCCGGCGAGCAGTTGCCGCGACGCCGCGGTGTGATCCTGATCCAGCGCCGCATAGGTGACATGATTGAGGTCGTAGGTGGCGGCGTAGCCGAAAACCAACGCCTGTATCACCGGCGGGATGAGCAAACTCATCCGGCTGCGCCGATCCTTCAGGACCGCGAGCAGTTCCTTGCGCGTCAGGGCCGCAATTCGCAGGAGCGCGTCGAGCATCCCGGTCATTCGAGTTTCTTGCGCACGACGGCGCGGCTGGCGAGCGCCAGCATGGCCGCCATCGCGGCCAGAACCAGCGTATTTGGCACTATCACCGACCAGACGTTGCCGGCCAGAAATACGCTCTGCAACAGCGCCACGTAGTAGCGCGCCGGCAGCGCGTACGTGATCATCCGCACCACGGTGGGCATGCTGCGCAGATCGAACAAGAATCCCGACAGCATGAATGCGGGCATGAAAGTCGCGAGCATCGTGACTTGACTGGCAACGAGCTGGTTCTTTGCCCATGACGAGATCAGCAGTCCGATGCCGAGGGCTATCAGCACGTACAGCATCGAGGCGCCGAACAAAACCCAGATCGAACCACGCAATGGCACGTGGAACAGGAACTTGGCCGACAGCACGCAGAGCACGAAGCCGAACAAGGCGAGCACAAAGTATGGCAGGGTCTTGCCGAGCAGGATCTCCTCGGTGCGCACCGGCGTGACCAGCAGGGATTCGAGCGTACCGCGCTCCCACTCACGCGCCATGACCATGGCCGTCAGCAGGGCACCAATCAGCGTCATCACCAGCACTACGAGCCCGGGCACCAGAAAGTAGCTACTGTCGTTGGCCTCGTTGAACCATAATCGCGACTGCACGTTGACGGGTTGACTCAAGGTAGCCTGCCCCTGTGCGGCGAGTCGTGCCGACCACACGCCGACGATGCCTTGAACATAGCCCTCGATGATGCGCGCCCGATTCGCATCGCCACCATGCACGATGAGCTGCACGTTGGCATCGCCGGCGGCAATGTGCCGGGAGAAATCGGCCGGAATCCGGACGATCCCGTCCACCTGATGTTCGAGCAGGAGGTGCTGTGCCGGCGGCATGGATCGCGTCATCGTCGGATGAAAGTACGGGGAGAGCCGAAACCCGGCTGCGAGTTCGATTGCCTCCGGCGTGGGGTATTCAATCACGACGGCGATGGGCACGTTCTTGACGTCGAGCGATAGGCCGTAGCCGAACAGCAGGATCAGAATCAGCGGCAGCACGGCGCCAATCGCAATGCTCGACGGGTCGCGCACGACTTGATGCGTCTCCTTCAACACCAGGGCGCGAATGCGACGAATTTTCGCGGGCCACGCGTTGGAACCGCCCGTCGGCGCGACCTTCTTCATGGGTGCTTGAAGCTCATGCGGCGGCAGGCGATGCGCTCGCCCCTCGGTTTTGACCGTCACGCGACCGCTCGACGACGGCAATGAAAGCATCATCCATGCTCGGCTCGGGATGGGCATCAGTTCGGGCCAGCGCCCTCACTTCGGCCGGCGAGCCCTGCGCCAGCACCCGGCCGGCGTCCATGATCGCGACATGATCGCAGTATTCGGCCTCCTGCATGAAGTGCGTGGTGACGATGATGGTCACGCCCTGCTCGGCCAGGGCGGTAATCCCCCGCCAAAACGACCGGCGCGCCAGCGGATCCGCGCCGCTGGTCGGTTCGTCGAGGAACAGGATCTCCGGCTCATGCAGCAGCGCCGCCGCCATTGCGAGGCGCTGCTTGTACCCCCCCGGCAGTTGCGCGCTGGTCGTGCGGGCGTGCGCGCCCAGCTCAAATTGTTCCATGGCCCAGGCAATGCGGGAGCGCTTGCGATCACCGCGCAAACCATAGGCGCCCGCGAAGAAATCGAGGTTCTCGGCGACGCTCAAGGGACCATAGAGCGAGAACTTCTGGGCCACGTACCCGAACCGGGCGCGGGCAGAGGCCGCGGCTTTGCGCACGTTGGCACCCGCCACAGTCAACTCCCCGCCGCTCGGTGCAAGCATGCCGCACAGCATGCGAAACGTGGTGGTCTTGCCGGCACCATTGGGTCCGAGCAATGCGAAAATCTCGCCGCGGCGCACCTCGAAGTCGATGCGATCGACCGCCGTGAAGGCGCCGAATTTTTTTACCAACTGCGTTACTTGCACCACCGGCTCATCGTCCTGTCGGTCGAGCGGGTGTGCGATCACCATGGGTTTCAAGCGCTCTCGATCGGAATGCGCCCGCAGCAATATCATGAAGCCATCCTCGAAGCGCGGCGTCACCGGATCGACGCGCGCGCCTTGCAGCGCGTCTGCAACCGCCGAATCTTGCGCATCGGGCGGCACCGTCGCGGCCGCGACCCGAACGAAACGGACTCGCCCACCGTCGGGCACGGCGTCGACGATGGCCGGTTGATCGAGCAGGCGAGCCTGCAGTTTCCGGGCTGATTGGTTTGACGACGGAGTGGCGACGAAACTGCGTCCGCGGGCTTGATCGGCAACCTGCTGCGGCGAACTCTGCGACAGCGCCTTGCCGTGATGCAGGATGATCACGCGACTGCAGCGCTCCGCCTCGTCCAGATAGGCGGTACTGAGCAGTACTGTCAGACCGCGATCAGCCACGAGGCGCAGGAGGATGTCCCACAACTCGCGGCGCGACAACGGATCGACCCCGACGGTCGGCTCATCGAGCAGCAGCAGTTCCGGTGAGCGCACCAATGTGCAGGCTAGCCCGAGCTTCTGCTTCATGCCGCCGGACAGTTGACCGGCAAGACGCGCCTTGAAGGACCCTAGTGCGGTCATTTCCATGAGATCGGGATAGCGCGTGGCGCGTTCCTCCGCGCTCACCCCGTGAAGGTCCGCGTATAGATCCAGGTTCTCGGCAACCGTGAGATCCTCGTAGAGGCCGAAACGCTGGGGCATGTAGCTGATGCGATCCTGAACCTGTTGCGGATCCGCGGCCACATCGACTCCCAACACGGTCAGGGTACCCGCGTCCGCACGCAGCAGCCCCGCGGCTATTCGCATCAGGGTGGTTTTACCGGCCCCGTCGGGCCCCACCAGTGCCGTCAGTTCACCGTGACTGGCTTCGAGCGAGACTCCATCGATCGCGGAGACCGGTGCTTCACGCTTGCGCTCGAACCGCTTGCGCAGGCCTTGCGCGACGACGGCCGGTGCGCGGGGTGCCGCGCCGCTCATGCGCCACGGGGCGCAATGCCCGACTTGCGTGCGCCCGGCGATGCACTGCGGCCACCGTTTTGCAGCGGCAAATGGGCGGTCGCCGGCATCCCCAAGCGCAGCGCATCGTCGGGATCGCGTACGAATACGCGGACTTCGTACACCAAACTGGAGCGCAGCTCGGTGGTCTCCACCGACTTCGGTGTGAATTCTGCTACGGATGAGATGAAGCCGACCCAGCCCGGAAAACTGCGGCCGTGAAACGCATCGACCGTCACGGCCGCGCTCATGCCTTCATGCACCGAGCCAAGATCCGTCTCGGCGACGTATACGCGAACCCATTTCGGATCGGAAATGGCGAGCGTAAATGCCGTCTTTTGGGGAGAGGCGATTTCGCCCGGCTCGACGATGCGCGAGCGCACCACGGCATCGAGCGGCGCCAACAGATCGGCGTCCTTGAATTGCTGCTGCACCAAGGCGAGTTGCGCCTGATCGGCGCGCAACTGCGCTTCGCCTTGCGCGATGTCCTCGGTGCGCGGACCGGCGAGTTCGAGTGCCAGAGCCTTGCGGTTTACCGCCAGCCGTGCCTCGGCGGTATCGAGCGCCGCTTTGGCTGAATCCATGTCTTGGCGGCTCACTGCGCGACCCGAGGAGCTATCGGATAGGGAGCGTAACCGCGCGAATTGCGCGCGTGCATTCTCGGCATCGGCGGCCGCGGCATCGCGGTTGGCCCGCGCCTGAGCAATCTCTTCCGGTCGATTGCCGTGGTGCAGCCGATCCACGGCCTGCGCCTGTGCGGCCAGGTCGGCCTCGGCCTTCGCCACTTGCGGCGCGAGCCGACTGGTATCCAGTCGCGCCAGCAGTTGCCCTTGGGTGACGTGATCACCCTCCTGCACGAGGACCGCGGCGATGCGCTCGCTGCCATTGAAGGGCAGTTCCACCTGGCGCAGATCCACGTTGCCGTACAGGAGGAGTTCGGTCGGACTCTGGGGGCGGCCCAGCCACCACCACAGCACCGCTCCGACAACGGCGGCGCCGACGAGAGGGACAGCGAATCGCGCAAACTTTGCCATTCGAACAGTCTAACAAGCCGCGGTCAACGCGCAGGCCGATCCGCGGCGTCAGCTCGAGGTTTTTTTAGGAGTCATTGCGCAGGCCGTCACCAACCCGGTGTCGCAGACCTGGCCGGCGCACGGCACATCCGCACACGAGGCTCCTAAGGCGAGAGATTCGTTGGGGCGTCGAAGATGCGGTATTTCAGGGTTTTATGATCCCTGGCGATGTACCGCGGGTGCCGAACAGCGTCTCGGAGTCCTCTTCGACATCGAGACCATCGTTATACAAGTTATCTTCTTCCCCATCGAGATCCAGTTCGGTGTCGGGATCACGTGCCTTTTCGTAATCGATATGGTCCGCGGCGTCCTTCTGTTCCGATCCTGTCAACGCACTGCCCCGTAGTTTGCGTTCCGCGGCGGTATCGGCAGTCGATTTGTCATCGTCCGGAGAATTATCGTTGCCCATAGGGAGACTCCTCGTGAGATGTCCTACAGGCCTAGTTTAAGCGCAACCCGCGGCGTCTGGTAGGGCTTGTGGAAGAATTCGGGTAAGGGTTTCCCGATCGGCGGCTTCATTGGCGCTTATCGCGGCTCAAAATCCATAAAGCACCCGGCAACGCGGTGAAGTCGGCGATCAGCGCCAGCACAAACGCCGACGCGGCAACGGTACCGAACTGGCGCATCGGCGGCAGGTCCGACAGCGCGAGCGCCAGAAAGCCGCTGGCGTTGATGAGAGTGGCGAATAGAATCGGGCGCCCTGCAACCAGGAGTGCATGACGCAAGGCGGCGGCGGTCGAGCCGCTCGAGAGGCCCTCCTGAAAATGGTAGAAAAAATGCACCTGATCGTTCTCGGTCGCGCCCAGCACGGTCGAGCCGATGAGAATGGTTGCGATATTCAGCGGAATGCCGGCCACGCGCATGATGATGAACACGGACAGTATCGCGAAGAAGGACGGAATCATCGTCATCAGCCGCGCGGACGGGCTGCGAAACACCAGCAGGAAGGCGAAAAAAATGACGCTCGCCGTAAGCGCGAAGCTTTCTGTGAGTGTCGGCAGCAGGCGCTCGGTGATTTCCCCGGCAAGGACTCCCTTGCCGGCGAGGCGGCCGCGGACCTCGCGCAGCGCGGGGTCATTCGCCTGCACCGCGGCCCAAGTTTGTTCGACGAACTTGCGCATCGCGCCGGCTGGGCCGAAGAGCTCCCCGCGGCCGCGGATGCTGAGGCGCACACTCGCGAGGTCCGCCACGTCGACATAGTTGCGCGTACTGGGTTCGGTGAGCATGATCTGCTCGAGGTCGGCAGCCAGCTTCGGCCAATCGGCGGCTGCCGTGGGCAACTGATCGGAGCCTGACTCGATATACCGCGCCCACCGCAGCACGGATGTGGGACCGTCCACGGCGTCGACGCCCGGATGCTGCTCGAGGCGGCGCGTCAACAGCTCCACCGCACGCAAAAAGTCCGGGTCCAATGCATGGCCGGGCGCCGTCTGCAACCAAAGATCGATGACGTCGAGGCCGTGGGACTGTTCGAAGCGCCGAGTATCCTGCGCCACGCGTTCGCTGGGATTGACGTACGTCAACGCATCGGTTTCGAGCTTCAGAGGTGCGAATTTGCCCGGGATGCCGAACAATGCGGCCGCTCCGCACAGCATCAAGATGAGCGCGCCGATCACCAGCGGCCAGCGGTAGCGGCGCGTCGCGGGGACCAGCGCGTCCACGAAAGCAGGAAACCACTTGCGGGCGGGAACCGAGCCTGAGCGCATCGGAACATGCAGCAGCGACTGCAGCGCCGGGAACAGACTAAAACAGCTTACCCACGCCACGATCAGTCCGCACGCGGTCCAGAGGCCCATTTCACGAACAGGGCGAATTTCCGACACTGCGAGCGCGGCGAAGCCGACCGCGGTGGCGAACATCGAGGCGGTGCAGGGCAGAAATTTATTGGCGAGCACCCGCGCTTGATGCTCGAAAAGAGTCGGCGCGTCGTCCGGCTCCATGTACCGAGAATGGATGTAGACGAGCGTGGCGGTCGTCGTGACCATGACGGTGAGCGGGACAATGGTCGAAACCACGGTATTCGACCAGCCGAAGAGATCGGCCAATCCCATGGCCATCGCGACGACGACACCGAGCGTGAGAACGATGGCAGTCAACGTGCGCCACGAACGGTACACGAGCAGCACCAACGTAATCAGGAAAATCCCGAACAGAGGCATGAACTTCTTCGTGGCAGTGCCGGTTTGCCGCTCGAGCCACGCATCGAGCCACGGGCTGCCGACGCGCCGGATGGCGCTGAATGGGTGGCCGGACTTCTCGAGAGGCAGCACGAGCGCGTCAATCGCCGTCAGTGCGCTGTCGCGTTCGGCCGCGGAGTCCACGCGCAGTTCGAGCGCGAGGCCTAAATACTGCTCGTCCACGAGCCCGGCGCGGCGGAACAGCGTCGTGCCGGTCGCGAAGACCCGCAGCCGCGCGGCGTCGTCCGGACTGATGGCCGCGGCCGCGCCCGCGCGACGGTAGAGGGTCAGAACGCTGTGAGCCGCAACGTGCGGGATTTTGTTGAGTTCGCGCTCGAGTCGGCCGGCACCTTGCAGCGCATCGGGGGTGAAAGGATCGGGGGCTTCAAGCATGAGAAGCGCCTGTTCGCCTTCGGGGAATACGCGCTCGAATTCGAGCGTTGCTTGCGCCACGGGATCGCGGGCCACGACCAGGCGCTCGATCGCCGGATCGGTGGGTATCCGTGCAGCACCATAGAGGCCGGCCATGGCGAGGATCGCGAAGGCGGCGACGATCCAGCGCCGCGCATGCAGCACGCGGACGAAGATATGCACGAGACTGGGGGAGATCTGCATATTCATGATTAAAGGGTCGCTCACCGCCACAGTAGGTTCCCAGCGCGCGAGAATGATAGCCTACGGCCATGAGCACTTTACTGATGGCTGCGGTTGCGACTCTCGTATTCTGCGCTCCGGGATACCCAGGCGGAGCGGGAGACGCTCAGCAGTTCGTTGATCAGTTCGCCACCGCGACCGCCGCCACAGCGGGTTGGCCTGCGGGAAGCCTTGCTGCCGTCTACGACCCGACCGAACAGGGCGGCCTGGCGAAACTCGGCAGTTCCGATGCGGCGCTCGCCTTCGTGCCGTATGCTTTCTTCGTCCAGCACGCGGCGGAACTGCATCTGACGCCGCTTGCGCAAGCGGACGTGGCGGGCGTCGGTCCCCAGGAGCGCTGGACGCTGGTCGCGAAAGTCGGTGCGGTGACCGGCCCGACATCCCTCGCGGGGTACACCATTGTCAGCGTTGCTGGCTACGCCCCCGAATTCGTGCGCCACTCGGCTCTCGAGGCGTGGCCGCTACCGCCGGACGTCAAGATCGAGTCGACGGGACAAATATTGAGCGCCCTGAGACGGGTTGCCGCCGGCGAACATGTGGTCGCGTTGCTCGACCAAACGCAGGCAGCGGCGCTGCCGACATTGCCGTTCGCCGCCCAGATCAAGGCAGTGATGCAGTCTGCGCCGCTGCCGGTTGCCATCGTTGCGGTCGTCGACTCCCGACTGCCCGCGGCCCGCGCACGGGCCTTGCAGGCAGGACTGCTGAAGATGGGACATGCAGCCGCGGACGCCGATATTTTGGCGCAGCTGCATCTGCAGGGCTTCGTGCTGCCGCAGCTTCCTAAGCCTACCGCCGCGCCGTGAAGAGGTGGCTGGGATGCGCGCTCCTCGGGCTCATGGTGGTTGGGTGCGGCGCGCCGCTGCGGCCAACGGCACCGCGCCCGCTCCCGACCGGTTCAGTGGAGGAACTGGCCGCAGCCATCGCCGCGGACGCGAAGCGCAGCGATCATGAGCCCGACTCGAAGATCCGCAGCGAGCTGGCGGCAGAGGCGAGCCGCGATGCAGAGGCCTGTCTTGCTCGCGAGCCGCAAGCCGCGGCCTGTCTTTACGGGCGCGCGGTCGCTCTGGGTCTCGAGGCCCGCGCACACCCGATGCGGGCCAACGAACTGCTCAATACCATGCTCGGCTGCTTGGCAAATGCCGACGCGGCGGATCCCAACTACGACCAGGCGGGTCCTGCGCGCGTCAGGGCGCTGGTGTTGATTCGAGCGCCGGGATGGCCGCTGGGCCCTGGCGACGCCGAGGCAGGATTGGTTGCCGCGCGTCGCGCCGCGGCGTTGCGGCCGCAGTACCCCCCCAATCTTTTGGCGTTGGCGGAGGCATTGGCGAAGACCGGGGACTCGAGCGGTGCCCGGGAAAGTTACGAGCACGCGCGCGACGCGGCGCAGGCGCTACCTGCCACGGCGGATCGAGACGCCTGGCTGCGCGAAGCCGACGAGGCACTGCGACGTCAATAGGAGCGCTCAGAGGCTGTTCGGCCGCGCCGCGCGCCGGCTGGTGGTGCGGCGTACGTTGGCGCCCGGGGCGGCGCCAGCCTGCCGGTCCAGATCACCTCTGAGTTGCGCAGTCGCGCCGGTCGAGATCGCGCCCAGCTTCGATTCGATGGTGGCCAGATCGGGCCGGGGTCCGCGGACGTGGCGCTCGAGAGCCTGGCGCATGACGCGTAGGTGCTCGGGCGTAGTGCCACAGCATCCACCGATGATGCGTGCGCCTGCGTCGTAGGCAAGGCAGGCGTATTCGGCCATCAGCTCCGGCGTGCCGTTGAAGCGGATCGCGCCGTCGACGAACTGCGGGATTCCGCAGTTGGCCTTCGCCACGAGTACGGCCGCGGGCTCCGCCGCGGCTGCCAGGTTGACGATGGACGCCACGAGTTCCGCCGGACCGGTTCCGCAATTGCTGCCACAGCCGGCAAGATGATGCTTACGCTGCAGCCCGGCAAGGTCGACAGGCGTGATGCCCATCATGGTCCGGCCATTGGTATCGAAGCTCAAGGTCGCGACCACGGGAAGCCCGGTAGTCCGCGCACCGGCGATCGCCGCCTCGGTTTCCTCCACGGATGACATGGTCTCTATCCACAGCAGGTCGGCGCCGCCCCTCGCCAGCGCCCCAGCCTGCTCCGCGAAGGCCTCGCGGGCGGCCTCGAGGCTGAGCGGACCCAACGGTTCGAGGATTTCGCCGGTGGGACCCATGCTGCCGCCGACCAGAACGACGCGGCCCGAGCGGGCCGCCTCGCCGCGGGCAATGGCAGCGGCTCGTTCATTCAACTCAGCGACGCGGTGTTCCGCGCTGTGCAGCTTCAGCCGGTGGCGGGTACCGCCGAAACTGTTGGTCAAAATAATGTCGGCTCCGGCTTCGATGAAGCTGCGGTGCAGATCGGCGATACGGTCCGGGTGGTCGACGTTCCAGAGTTCGGGGGCGTCGCCTGATTGCAGGCCGCGGTCAAATAAGTTGCTCCCGGTCGCTCCATCGGCCAACAGCCAAGGACGTTGTTCCAGCAATGATTGTAATCGATCTGTCATTTCGAGGCGTGCAATCCTGTCGGTAGGCGAGCGTGAAAATCAGCGAGTCTTTGGTTTATTTTACGCCGTTCGTCAAAACGAGTTGTCGTTATTTCCTTCTATTCCGCATCGGCCGGCGATCGAGTACATTAGCGCCGGCCGCACGAGGATTGTGCCATGACCAAAGCCCGCGATGAGTTGCGATGCGCCGTGCTCTGGATAGAGGCGCTGACCGATGGAATGCTCATGCCGCAGGATCGGCGGGCGCGCTTGGCGCTCGGCTGTCTCGATATAGCGATCGAACACCAGGCCGCCATCTCGGCACTTGCGGAGCGACCGCTGTGGGGCCCTGCCTACGCGCTGCTCAGAGGCCTGCTCGACGCATTGGTTCGCGGCGTGTGGTTGGCGCGTTGCGCGACGGATGATGACCTGGATTCATTTGAATTGGCCGGCCTGCGCCGGAAGTCCTTCGAGGACATGGTGGGCGACGTCGAGCGCGCGTTGGGCCATTCGCGCGGCGCGTTGTCCAAGCTGCAGAAGTCTTCTTGGGCAATGTTCAGCGACTTCAGGCACACCAGTTTCGATCAAGTGGGGCGCCGCCATGGTCCGATCAGCACGGAGCCCAATTACCCGGCGGCAGAGACGGACCAGGCGCTGCGGCTGGCGGCTGCGCTCGGTCTGCTCGCGGCCACCGAACTCGCCGACTTATCGGGACATCGGGGTGCGGCGCTCGCGTGCCGCGAGCGAGCGTTGAAATTCGAGGGCGCTCGGTAGCGGCTGACGCGCTACTGAGGCGAGTTCATTGGTCGCCGTCCGATTTGGTTGACGCTGCCGGCGTCACGCCGGCGCTCCGCTTTCACCGACGTTGTAATATGCTGGCCGGGGGAGTGGCGGTATTTCGGCTGATACCGCCGCCCATTGCCAGTTTGGCAGCGGCAGACTAAGGAAATCGTATGCATGACGAAGCGGAGATTACGATCAACGGCGCCAAGCTCACGGATTCGGAATCCATGACCATTCGCGTCGCTGTCGACACCCTGGCAAATGTCCTTGCCGAAGATGTCGGCGAGGGCGAGGGTAAAATTCTGGCCGATCGATACATGACCGCGCTCAGCCGGATTCAGACGCTTCTCGAAAGCCGTCAAACGCGCAAGCAGTAACCGCTGCCGGTTACACACGACCATGTTCAACACGATGCGAAAACGGCTATTGGCGGCCGCCTGCATTGGCGCAGCCATTGCAGCTCCGACAACATCCCGTGCGGACGAACCGTCCGGTATTAGATCCGCGATCGACGACACGAAGGAATATTTCACTGCTCCGCTAAGATGGGATCTGGAAGATTGGGCGTACTTCGGGGTGACTCTAGCGGCGGTGGCTGCGGCTCATCAGTTCGACTCGAACGTCCGCTCGCACTTTGCAACGGGCTCCAATGCGATACTCAATGGCGGCAAAGACAAGAATAGTTTGCGGGATGCGATTCCCGCATTGGCGCTGATCGGGGGCACCTGGGCCACGGCGGGATATCTCGGCGACTCGGATGGTTATCGCGAGACGTGGCGGTTGGTCGAGGCGGGCGTATTCAGCACGGTAACGGCCGAGGCTTTATCGCTCGCCGGAGGCCGCGAGCGGCCCGACGGAACGACGTCGCCCAATCAATGGCGAAAAGGCGGCGACTCGTTTCCATCCGTGCATGCGAGCGCCGCTTTCGCAATCGGAATGACGTTTGCGGAGTCGGGCAACGATGAGTACCGGTGGATACGCCGGATCGTGGGGTATGCCGTTGCCGGCGGTACTGCCTATATTCGCATAAAAGACAACGTGCACTGGGTGTCCGACACCGTCGCCGGCGCCGCCATAGGCATAGCCACAGCCCGCTTCGTGCTTAATCGCGAGAACGGCACCCATGGCGACATCGCATTCGCGCCGCAGAAGGGCGGGTGGATGCTCTCTTACAACGTGCCTCTGCGTTAGCCGGCGGGCTCCCAAAATCTCCGCGCGATCGATGAGAGGAGTCGTACCCGAATGGACGTAAAGGCGCCTCGAACACGTCCGAGGATTCATCGATGACATTTCGGTGGCTTGGCTTTCTATTGCTGGCCGCGGCGCCGCCGCTCGCTGTGCACGCCGAATCAGGGGCGCTGTCGCCTATTCTGGGATTCAGCAATCAAGGCTCGAGCCTCCAAGAGCAGTGGGAAAAGAAGTTTCGTGACGGCATCTCGCCGGCCGATATCCGGGAGAACATGCGGCGATTGAGTGCGCGCCCACACCACGTTGGGTCTGCTTACGACAAAGACAATGCAGAGTGGATTCTGGCGAAGTTCAAGGAATGGGGTTTCGATGCGAGAATCGAGACCTTCGACGTGCTGTTCCCGACGCCCAAGGTACGCGTCCTGGAGATGTTGAAGCCCACTCCGTTTCGAGCCGCTCTTCAGGAAACGGTGGTACCGCAGGATCCGACGACGGCTCAAACCAGCGAGCAACTGCCGACCTACAACGCCTATTCAGCCGACGGCGACGTGACTGCGCCCTTGATCTACGTCAATTATGGTAATCGCGAGGATTACGAACAGCTCGATCGCTTCGGGATATCCGTGAAGGGCGCCATCGTGATCGCCCGATATGGGCATGGATGGCGTGGAATCAAACCCAAGGTGGCCGCCGAGCATGGTGCGATCGGGTGCATCATCTACTCCGATCCAAGCGGTGATGGATATTTCAAAGGCGACGCGTTTCCCGCCGGCGGCTGGCGGCCGAGCGGCGGAGTGCAACGCGGCAGCGTCATGGATACCGATTATCCGGGCGACCCGCTGACGCCCGGAGTCGGCGCGACCGCGACCGCCAAACGTCTGCAGCTCAAGGACGCGACGACCATTACCAAAATCCCGGTGCTGCCGATTTCTTATGCCGACGCGCTCCCGCTGCTATCGGCGCTGCAAGGACCGGTTGCGCCCGAAGAATGGCGCGGGGCGCTTGCGGTCACGTACCACGTGGGGCCCGGTCCCGCCATCGTGCACTTACGGATGAGTTCGAACTGGGATATCAAGACGATCTATGACGTGATCGCCACGCTCAAGGGAGGCAAGGCGCCGGACCAGTGGGTGATCCGCGGCAATCACCACGATGCGTGGGTGAACGGTGCCGATGATCCGATATCCGGACAGGCGGCAATGCTCGAAGAAGCGCGCATGCTGGGAGTGCTGCACCACCAAGGGTGGTCGCCCTCGCGTACCATCATTTATTGTGCTTGGGATGGCGAAGAGCCAGGATTATTGGGTTCGGTCGAGTGGGTTGAGACGCATCTCGACGAGTTGCAAAAGCACGCCGTGGCCTACATCAATTCCGACGGCAATGAGCGCGGCTACCTATCGGCCGGCGGGACGCAGGACCTGCAGAATTTCATCAGCGGCGTAGCGCGCGAGGTTCAGGATCCGGAGACGCCATTGTCGGTCTATCAGCGATCGCACTTGGTCGGCATTGCTAAAGCCAAAGATGCCGAAGAGCGCGGCGACCTGCGCAAGCGAAGCGATTTGGTATTGGAGGCGCTCGGGGACGGGTCGGATTTCACGGCGTTCCAGGATTACGCCGGCATCTCGACGCTGGATCTTTCCTTCGGCGATGAAGACGACGGCGATCAGTACCACTCGATCTACGATGATTTCTATTGGTATACCCATTTCGTCGATACTGACTTCGCTTACGGGCGCGCGCTTTCTCAAACCGCGGGCACCGCCATCATGCGGCTGGCGGACGCGGAACTCGTGCCCGTCGATTACGCACCGCAGGCCGAAGCCATCGAGAAATACGAAACGGAGCTCGAAAAACTGCTGAAAGATAAACAGGATGAATTTACGGAGCGCAATACCCAGCTGAAAGAGGGTGTTTTCACGGCCACCAACGATCCTCGCAGGCCGCTGGCGCCGCCTCCGGTCGAGACCGTCCCGCCGTACATGAATTTTGCTCCCCTGAAGAATGCCATCAGCCTGCTGGAGAAGAGCGCCGAGCATTTTTCCAAGGCGCTCGCAAGCTTCAGGGAAAAAGGATCGCCGGACCTGCCGGAGAAATCACAGACGCTCATCAACGCAGATCTCATTCATGTATCGCGGCTGTTTCTGAACCAACAGGGACTTCCGGAGCGTCCTTGGTTCAAGAATCAGATTTATGCGCCGGGCGCGTATTCGGGCTACGGCGCAAAGCCCATTGCCGCCGTTCGCGAATATATGGACGAGAAAAAGTGGGCGCAGGCGGAGGCTCAGGTACCCCAAGTATCGCGAGTCATCGAGGGCGTCGCGGCTGGAATCGATAAGGCAGCAGCAGACATTGAACACGCGATGGCCGACACTCACTGATGGCGGCCGCGACTTCGCGGAGCGGACCTTGCGCGTACGTCATGCCGTGGGAAGAATGGCAGCCGGCGTCGTTGCGAGCGGCGCTCTCATGCTCATGCTCATGCTCATGCCGGCCTCCGCAACGCTCGCGGATGACCAACGAGCGACTGTCATCACTGCGCCGGCGGCGAAAGGGCCGGCCACCGGCCTCGCGGATTCTTCAGCTCTGCGCGCCACGCTCTTCGGAACACCGCCTCAAGATATAGCGCCCATGCCGGCCACGGTGCCGCTGGTGGAGATCAATGTGCGCATGCCCTGGGCGCGGCCAGTGCCGGCTATTTTCTGGTTCGACCGCAAACTGCGCGTGTATTTTTCGGCGCAGGACAAGCCGGCGCCGCTGGCGATCGTGATCGCCGGCACCGGCGGCGACGGCAACACGACGTTTCTGTCGACGCTGCGGGGCGCCCTGTACGGCGCGGGTTATCACGTCTTGACGCTGCCGTCGCCGACCTACCCTGGGTTCATCGTCTCCACCTCGAGCACCGGCGTGGCCGGTGATCTGATGCAGGATGGGCAGGACCTCTACGCAGCCATGCAGCGCATCGTCGCGCACCTTCCGGGCAAGGTGCAAATCACCGACATCGACGTGCTGGGCTACAGCCTCGGCGGCGCCAATGCCGGTATCGTCAAATCGCTCGACGCGAACGAGCACAAGCTGCATATTCACCGAGCAGTAATGATCGAGCCTCCCGTCAGTTTGTTCGATTCGGTCGCGCGGATGGATAAATTATTCGCGCTGAGCATCGGCTCCGGGGACGCCGGGGTGGAGCGCCTCTATCAAAAACTCTATGCGCAGCTTGCGAATCTGTACCGCGCATCGGACCGTGTGGAAATCGACACGAATTTTTTATTGACTGCCGCCGCCGCGGTATTGAATACCGATGCCGAGTTCTCTGCGGCAATCGCGCTGATCTTCCGGATCGACTTGATGAATATGTTTTTTGCGGGCGACCTGTATGCCAAGACCGGCATCGTCGTTGATCCGAAGCATCCGCCAAAGGTCGGCGAACCGTTGGAACGCATCGAACGCATACTGCGCGGCAAGCCGTTCGCTGAATATTTTACGAAAGTGTTCGCGCCTTATTATTTGAAGCACCGTCCGCAGTCGACCACAGAGTCGCTGGTCGCGGCGAATCGGCTCGACATCATCGGCGACGCGTTGCGCAACGACCCGGATTATTACGTGCAAACCAACAGCGACGACCTCATTCTGAACAAATCGGAGCTGGCGTGGCTGGAATCGACGTTGGGTTCGAAAATTGTGGTCTACGACCATGGCGGTCATCTGGGCAATCTCGGCGATCGGCAGCAAATAGCCGACATGCTGGATATGCTTGCGGGGCGTTGGCGCGGTGCAGCCCAATGAGAATCCTCCATGCCGTCCTCGCAGTTGCTTTGGGCCTCGGCGGCTGCGCGTCTCAGGACTTCGTCATTCACCGATTGCCGCCGGAAACGCCGGCGGCCGACAACGCCGCGGCAATCAAGAGAGCCGAAGCCATGGCGAAAGACCAGCAGGAAGTCAAGAGCGAACAAGCGAGCGGTGAGGAACAGGCGCCGCCGCTGACGCCGGCGGATGCGCCGTCGATGAGAACGTACGATCCCTGGGAGCGCTTCAACCGCTTCAACTATCGATTCAACGCAAGATTTGACGAAGCGGTGTTCCTGCCCGTTTCGAACGGCTATCGCCGGCTGCCGTCGCCGATCCGCTCCGGCGTGTACAATTTCTTCGGAAACTTGTCGGAAATCAACAACCTCATCAATTACACGCTGCAGGGGCGATTGGGGCGGGGAGTACACAGCCTCGGCCGGTTCGTCATCAACAGCAGCATCGGCATCGGCGGCTTGTTCGATTTCGCCGCGAAATTTCATTTGGCCAAAGCGCCCACGGGATTCGGCACAACCTTGTCCAAATGGGGCATGCATCCTGGCCCGTACTTAGTCATTCCCATTTTGGGGCCCTCGACGTTGCGTGAAGGGATCGGCCAGCTCGGCGACTACGGGGTACCGTACGGGGTCAACATCGCCGATCTCTATCGCGGCGACCAGTCGTGGGGTTTGGGGGTGGCCGACGCCGTCGACACGCGCGCGAACATCCATTTTCGGTATTACTCGAGCGGCTCGCCTTTCGAATATGACGACATCCGCTTCCTCTACGTGCGCAGGCTCTTGCTGGAGGACGAAGGACTGCACAAGAAAATTGTTCGGCAAAGACCCCCGCGTGACGTGCCTGCGGGGCGGTAGCGGCGGCCGCGGCTCGTGCGGGCGGAGCGCTGGGGTGAATCCTCGGCGAACAACGCCGCGGCGATATGCGAAAATGGCGCATGGACCTTCCAGCGCCTCGCGAACCGGAGCCCGCGCCGATAATTTCGCGTCGCGATCGTGCCGGCGGCATCGTCGCCACCGCCACGGTGCTGGCGCTGTTGTACTTCGGGCGCGATGTGCTGGTGCCAATCACGCTCGCTGTCATCTTGAGCTTGGCCATAGCGCCGCTGGTGCGCGTATTGCGACGCATCGGCCTCGGCCGGGCGTTTTCGGTACTGGTTGCCGTTCTTGCGTTGGCGCTGTCGTTCGCTGCGGCCGCGGCCATCATCGGCGTGCAGGTCGTCAGGATGACGGCGAGCCTTCCGCAGTACGAGCAGACGATTCGACACAAGCTTGCGACCCTCAACGAAATGACGCTCGGCACGCTGCAGGCATTCAGCGTTCAAACGGAGCGAATCATCGACCGAAACGCTGCGAAGCGCGCGGCGGCGGCGCAATCGCTCGGACAAACCGCTGCATCGGCGGCTGGATTGCCTGTCGCCGCGCCTCTTGCCGTCGAGATCCATAATCCGCCGCTGGACCCGCTGCAGGTTCTGCAGAAAGTGCTGAGTTCGATTTGGATACCGCTCGAAACCGCAGGAATCGTGCTCGTGGTGCTGGTGTTCGTTCTGTTCGAGCACGAAGCCGTGCGCGACCGCTTCATCCGCGTCGCCGGTGGTACCGATATCCGTGCAACCACGCTCGCGCTTAACGACGCCGGTGAACGGCTGTCGCGATTTTTCGTATCCCAGTTCCTGGTCAACCTAGGGGTCGGCTGCGCGATTGCGATCGGCCTCGCCATCGTCGGCCTGCCGCATGCCTTGCTCTGGGGAGCTTTGGCAGGCGTGCTGCGCTTCGTGCCCTACGTCGGCGTGTGGATTGCCGCGCTCTTCGCTACGCTGCTTGCCGCCGCGGTTGATCCTGGCTGGACTCTGGCCGTCGTGACCTTCGGTCAATTCGTCATCGTGGAGTTGCTTGCCGCACAGCTCGTCGAGCCGCAGTTGTATGGCCATACCACCGGTATGTCGCCGTTATCGGTCGTCATTGCCGCCATATTCTGGAGTTGGCTTTGGGGTCCGATCGGGCTCATCGTTTCGACGCCATTGACGCTGTGCCTGGTGGTAGCCGGTCGTCACATCAAGGCCCTGAGCCTGTTGGACGTCCTGCTGAGCGACAATCAGGCGCTCACCATGCCGCAGCGCTTCTATCAGCGCGCGCTGTCGGCCGATTCGGATGAGATCATCGCCAGCGCGCGAGCATTTCTCAAGCGTAACTCGTTCGCGACGTATTGCGATCTCGTCTTGATGCCGGCGCTTTCGGTCGCTCGCCTCGACCTAAAAGCCGGCGCCATCAGCGCTGAACAGCAAGTCCGCGTACGCAACGTCATCGCCACGGTCATCGGCGCCATCGGCGGAGAGGGGCGAAGGTTCAGGTGGAGACCGTCGCGAGGCTCCGTCCTCGATCAATCGAGCGCGGGGCGTCGGTTGCGCACGCAGCGGGAACAATTAACCGGTCCGTTTCAGGGACCGCTGAGCGTGCCGCCCGGTTCCGTGATGCTCTGTGTCGGCCTGGGATCGGCCGCCGACGATCTGGCCGCCGAGCTCCTGGTCCGCATCTTGCGCAACGAAAAAGTCGATGCCCGCCATTTATCGATCGAAGATTTGCATGCTCCGCCGCCGGCCGATGCCTCGGCCGGCAGCATCTCGGTGGTGTGCTTGGTGAGCGCCTTTCCGAGCGAGGAGCGCCAGCGTGGTGAGTCGGTGGCCGAGACCGTGCGCCAGCGCTTTCCCGGCGCCTGCCTGGTAACCGTGTTCCTACCCGGAATATTGTTGCAGCCCGGCCCGACGATGGACAGTATACGAAGTGCCGACAAGGCCGCGACCTCCTTTGGCGACGCGGTGCAGATCTGTTTGAGTATGCAGCAAGACAAATCCAAAACCGGCGCGGTGCGCGGAGCAACTTAAGGGATCCGATGGCATCCAGTTTTTTGCCTATAGCGGTGCGCATCCGCTGGCGAATTTTCTCATTTCTGTTCGGATTCGGGTTTTTGGCCTACGTGCAGCAGAAGACCATCACGGTTGCCGCTGAACGGATGATGCCGGAGCTCGCCTTGAGCCAGCTGCAGATTGGCTGGCTCGAACAGGCATTCGTTCTGGGCTACGCGATTTTTCAGATGCCCGGCGGCATTTTCGGGCAGCGTATCGGCGCCCGCCGGACTTTCGTCATCATCGGCATGACTGCGTTCCTGGCAACCATTGCCACGCCGCTGGCGCCCGAGTTTTTCAGCGGACGTGGGCTATTCCTCGCGCTGCTTGGCGCACAACTGCTGCTGGGCTGTTCTCAGGGCGCTATTTTTCCGGTTTCGGCCGGCGTGTTCGAAGCCTGGTTTCCTGCCAATCGCTGGGCATTCGTGCAGGGCCTGCAGACCATGGGCCTGCAGCTCGGCGCCGCGCTCACGCCGCCGCTCATTGCTTCGCTCATGACGATTTTGGGATGGCAGCGCGCGCTGTTGTGGGCGAGTGTGCCGGCGCTCGGGCTCATCGCGTCGTGGGCTTGGTACGGCCGCAATACCCCCCAAGAGCACCCGTCGGTATCGGCACAGGAACTGGCCGAGATCGGCACACCCGGCGCCCAAGGCGACGCGACCGTACATGCCTCGATTACCCTAAGGCAGCTATGGGGATTGATGCGCAACCGCAACGTCTTGCTGCTCGCGATTTCCTACATGTGCATGAATTACACGTTCTATTTGCTGTCGAATTGGGTGTTCCTCTATCTCATTCAAGAGCGCAAGTTTTCCCTGCTGGAAAGCGGTTGGCTCGCCACTGCACCGCCGCTTGCGGCAGCGCTCGGCGCCGGTATCGGCGGCGTGGCGACCGGCCTATGTTGTCAGCGCTTCGGCGACCGCTGGGGCTTCAGATTGTTGCCGTTGCTGGCCTTGCCGGCTTCCGCCGTGTTGTTGCTGCTCGCCGTCAACGCGAGCAATCCCTACCTGGCGGTGGTTGCGCTCGCCACGTGCTTCGGGTGCGTCGAGCTGACGGAAGGCGCGTACTGGGGCGCCGGCATGTCCGTGGGACGCGGCGATACGATGGCCGTTTGCGGGTTCATGAACACCGGCGGCAATCTCGGCGGGATCATCGGCATACCGATCGTCGCGTATCTGTCGAGCCAGCACCTATGGTTCGTGGCCTTCTTGGTCGGTGCCGGTTTCGCGCTCATCGGCGCGGCGGCCTGGCTGGGCATCGACGTCGCACCGCCGATCGACGCAGCCGCACAGCCGATGAATGTCAACGTCAGCCGGGCCGGGGCCTACTAGGCCTAGCGCGGCTGCATCCTTATCGCCCCATCCAGCCGGATGGTCTCGCCGTTCAATGTCGGTATTTCGACGATGGATTGAACCAATTGCGCGAATTCTACCGGTTTTCCGAGGCGAGGAGGGAAGGGCACTTGCTTGCCCAACGAGTCTTGTACGTCCTGGGGCAAACTCGCGAGCATCGGCGTCATGAATATCCCGGGAGCGATGGTGACGCAGCGAATCCCGGACTTCGCAAGCTCGCGCGCGATGGGCAGAGTCATGCCGGCAATGCCGGCTTTGGTGGCGGAGTAGGCGACTTGGCCGATCTGTCCCTCGAACGCGGCAACCGAAGCCGTGTGGATGATGACGCCGCGTTCGCCTTCTTCGTTCGGGGCATTCGCCTGCATGAGGGCTGCCGCGGTTTTGTCGCACAGAAAAGTACCGATGAGATTGATTCGAACGACCTTCTCGAAAAAGTCACCGCTCATAGGGCCGTCCTTGCCCACCAGTTTTCCTGCGCCGACGACCCCGGCACAGTTGACGAGCAAATTGATGCCGCCTAGCGCCTGGCGCGCAGCCTCGATCGCGGCGATGACCTGTGATTCTACCGCGACGTCGCATTTGAAGAAGAACGCTCCAATCTGCTTGGCCAGGGCCTGACCGGCCGCCTCCTGCAAGTCTAGGATGGCGGCTTTTCCGCCGGCAGCGATGACTCGCTCGGCGACAGCTTTTCCGAGGCCCGACGCGCCGCCGGTGATGACTGCCGATGTTTCATTGAACCGCATTTTCGTTCCTTAAATAATGAGACCAACTTGAACGGGATCAGACGAGTTCGAGCGCAATGGCGGTGGCTTCACCTCCGCCGATGCAAAGTGCGGCGACGCCGCGCTTGAGCCCGCGCGCCGCGAGCGCATGAATCAACGTCGTCACCAATCGCGCCCCGGTCGCGCCGATGGGATGCCCGAGCGCGCACGCGCCGCCGTTGACGTTGACCTTGGCGTGATCGAGATCAATGTCGTGCATCGCGGCCATGGTGACGCATGCAAACGCCTCGTTGATCTCATACAAATCGACGTCCCGCGGCTGCCAGCCGGCTTTGGCGAGAACCGATTTGATCGCCGTTACCGGCGCGGTGGTGAACCACTCGGGCGCGTGCGCGTGACTGGCGTGCGCAATGATGTGAGCGAGTGGTCTTGATCCGTGCTCTTTCAACCCAGACCCGCTCATCAGCATGACCGCGGCGGCGCCGTCGGATATGGATGAAGAACTGGCCGCGGTGACGGTACCGGTTTTGGAAAATGCGGGACGCAAAGTGGGGATCTTGGCGAGATCGCAGGTATAAGGCGTTTCGTCGCGCTCCACCGACCGCGTACCCTTGCGGTCTTGCACGGTCACGGCAATGATCTCGCGGGCAAAGGAGCCGCCATCCGAGGCAGCCAACGCGCGTTTGACCGACTCGGCGGCGAAGGCATCCTGTTGTTCGCGGGTGAATGCGTACTTCGCAGCGGTCGCGTCCGCGAAACAGCCCATGAGCTGATCGTCGTAGGGACTCTGCAACCCGTCGTAAAACATGTGGTCGTAAACCTTGTCATGTCCCATCCGGTAACCCTGACGAGCCTTGAGCAACAGGTAAGGGGCGTTGGACATCGACTCCAAACCGCCGGCAATCACCGCACTCGCCGAATCGGAGCGAATTTGATCAAAGCCCATCATGATGGCTTTCATCGCGGAACCGCATAGCTTGTTGATGGTCGAAGTGGGCACGCTCGCGGGGATCCCGGCTGCCAAAGACGCCTGCCGCGCAGGGCCTTGGCGAACCCCGGCTTGCAAGACGCATCCAAGAGTCACTTCACTCACGTCGGCCGCCGCTAGCCCCGAATCGCTGAGCACCGCGCGCACCGCTGCCGCCCCCAGTTGAACTGCAGTGACTGAGCTGAGCGCGCCTTGAAACGCACCGATCGGAGTTCGCCGCGCCGCGATAACGAACACTTCTTCCAACATGTCACGCCGTCCTTTCTATATTACCGAGGGGATGCGCCGCCCCGCGCCAGCGCTCGCGGAAAAATGCCTCTATGGAGGCATCCGATACCTGGTCCAGGCGACTTGGGTTCCAGCGCGGCGAGTTGTCTTTGTCGATGATGACGGAGCGCACGCCTTCGAGGAAATCGCCCTGTTCGAAACATTGCTGCATCATGCCGAGTTCCATGCGGAAGCAATCGGCGAGGCTCATGGATCGACCGCGCTCCAATTGACGCAGAGTGACGCACAGCATGGTGGGCGACCGGCTGCGCATGAGCGTGGCAGTTTGCTGCGCCCATTCGCGGTATTCGGTTCGAACTTCCGCATCGAGGCCCGCAAGAATCGCCGCTACGGAGGTCCGCGAGAAATGGGTGTCGATGGCCGGACGCAAGAGGCTCAAGGAGGGGGCGGGCAGCCCTTGAGCCGCGCGGGCATGAACCAGGCGACGTACATCCGAATGGCAATCGTCGCTCCACGGCAAGGCCGCCAAGTCGTCGGCCAGAGAGGCGACGGCTGCCGGTGCCAGGTAGACGTCCGCCAACCGAGTATACAGAGCGTCGACGCCGCGAATCTGGATGCCCGTCAAGGCAAGATAAGCCCCCAAGGATCCTGGCAATCTCGATAGAAAGTAGCTCGCACCCACGTCCGGAAACAAGCCGATACCGACCTCCGGCATGGCGATGCGCGTGCGCTCACCGACGATGCGCAAGGTCGACCCTTGCGCAAGGCCCATGCCGCCGCCCATGGTGATGCCATCCATCAACACGAGGTAGGGCTTCGGATACGAATACAGCAGATAATCGAGCGGGTACTCTGCAATGAAAAAATCGCGGTGCAGCGTCCCCGAGTCCTTGAAGCTTTGATACAACGAGCGAATGTCCCCGCCGGCGCAAAAGGCTTTATCGCCCGCACCTTGCAGCAGCACTGTACGAACTTCCGAATCGGCGGCGCAGCGCGTGACCAGCGCACGCAGCTCGACGATCATGTCGTAGGACAGCGCATTGAGCGCGGCCGGACGATTCAGCGTGATGAACGCCACGTGATTGCGAATCTCGCAAAGAATTTCCGCCTCGCTCATGCAATCCATCCGCTCAAGCATTCTTCCAGACGGGTTTGCGTTTCGCGAAAAAGGCCTTCACGCCCTCCTGTTGGTCCTCGCCGTCGAACAAATCGACGAATCGTTCGCGTTCCAGCGCCAAGGCGGCGCCGCGCGGAGTACCCAGCCGCGCCTGATGGATCAAATTCTTGCTGAACGTCACGGCGCGAGGACTCAAGGTGCACACGCGCTGGGCTATTTCCATGGCCGTCTGACGGCTCTGCCCGCGGGGAACCACTTGTTCGACCAGCCCTATGCTCAAGGCGGTCTGCGCGTTGACTCTCTCGTTGGTGAGAATCATGCGCTTCGCCCAGCCTTCGCCCACCAACCAGGGCAGTGTTTGCGTACCGCAGCCGGCCGGCAACAGCCCGACTGATGGTTCGGGAAGCGCCATCTGCGCGTGTTCTTCGGCGATCCGCAGATCGCAGGCGAGCGCACACTCGAGGCCGCCGCCCATGGCGTAGCCGTTGATGGCGGCGATCACCACCGGGCGTGCGTCCTGCAATGCCTCGAAGGCCGCGCCAAAAAGCTGCGCCATGAGGCGCGCTTGGACTTTGTCGCCGTCCGCGAACGTTTTCAGGTCGGCGCCGGCGCTGAAGAACTTGTCGCCCTCACCGGTGACGATGGCCGCATACACGTCCAGATTGCCGTTCAACTCGCGGATCAGATCCTTGAGCTGCCGCAGTCCCGCGGCGGTGAAGGTGTTGGCGGCAGGATTATTCAGCGTAACGAGGGCGATGTGCCCATCAATGTTGCAATCAATCATGGGAGTCGTTTCCAGCGGAGGATTTCTTGAGCAGGTTGATGATGGACGAAAAGTCTTGGGCCCCGGCGCCTTGAGCACTCCACAGCTGATAGAGCTGTTGCGCCATGGCGCCCAGCGCCACCGCTTGCTTTGCCTGTTTGGCCGCATCGGTCGCTAACCCAAGATCCTTCAGCATGAGGTCGGTGCCGAAGCCGCCGGTGTAGCCCCGGGCGGCGGGGACGTTGTCCATGACCCCAGGGTACGGGTTATAGGCGTCCGAACTCCAACATCGGCCGCTCGACGTGTTGATGATGCCGGCGAGTACTTTGGGATCGATCCCTAGCGCTGCCCCCAGATTCATGGCTTCGGCGACGCCGATCATCGAAATGCCCAGCAACATGTTGTTGCAGATCTTGGCGACTTGGCCGGTGCCCGCTGCGCCGCAGTGCACGATGTTCTTACCCATGTGGGCAAGAAAGGGTCGGATACGCTCGAACAGGGCCGGCTCCGCGCCCACCATGAAGGTCAACGTGCCGCCTTCGGCGCCTCCCGTGCCGCCGGAGACCGGCGCGTCGGCCATGGGATTGCCGTGCTTGGCGGCGGCGGCGGCCACCTCGCGCGCGGTATGCGGATCGATGGTGCTCGAATCGATGAGCGGTATCCCGCGGGGTACGCCGGCAAGCACACCGTCCGCGTCCAGGTACACGCTCCTGACGTGCGGCGAGGAGGGCAGCATGGTGATGACCAACTCGCCTTGGCTCGCGGCTAGCTTGGCCGACGGGGCCGCCGCGGCGCCCAACGCCGCCAATGCATCGACGTTGCGTTGCACCACGTCGAACACCACCAGCGCGTGGCCGGCTTTCAACAGATTGCGTGCCATCGGCGCGCCCATGTTGCCGAGGCCGATGAACGCTATCTTCATTTCAGACTGATGGTCGTGTTGACCCCGGTGGAGACGCTGCTGTCGTCGAACCAACGCGAGGTGACGGTCTTGGTCTGCGTGTAGAACTGTACCACCTGTTTGCCATACGGTCCCAAATCGCCGAGCTTGGATCCGCGCGATCCGGTGAAGCTGAAGAAGGGCACCGGCACCGGAATGGGGACGTTGATGCCGACTTGGCCTACGTCGATTTCACTCTGGAACTTACGCGCCGCGGCGCCGCTTTGCGTGAAGATCCCCGTGCCGTTGCCGAATGGGTTGTTGTTGATGAGCGTGATGGCCTCATCCAAGGTGTTCACACCGAGGATCACCATCACCGGCCCGAAGATTTCGCTGGTGTAGATCGACATGTCCGGCGTCACGGCGGAAAAAATCGTCGGGCCGATGAAGTTGCCTTGTTCGTAGCCGGCGACCTTTATGTTGCGGCCATCCAACTCGAGTTTGGCGCCCGCATTGACGCCTTCTTCCACCAATCCGAGAATGCGCTGCTTCGCATTCTTTGACACCACGGGACCGAGATCGGCGCCTTTTTCGATGCCGGCGTTGACCTTGAGGGTCTTCGCCTTGGCGACGATGTCCGGTATCCACTTCTGAGCTTCACCCACCAGCACCGTGACCGACGTGGCCATGCAGCGCTGCCCCGCCGCGCCGAAGGTTGCGCCGACCAGCGCATCGAGCGATTTTTCCTTGTTGGCATCCGGCATCACGACGGCGTGATTCTTCGCGCCCATCATGCATTGCACGCGTTTGCCGTGCTGCGACGCCAGGTTGTATACATGCGTGCCGACGTACGTGGAGCCGACGAACGACACAGCGACGATGTCCGGATGCGTACAGAGCGCGTCGACCGCGCGCTTGCCGCCGTGAACGATATTGAGCACGCCGGGCGGCACCCCCGCTTGCAGAGCGAGTTCCGCCAACAGCATGGGCGTCATCGGATCCTGTTCGGACGGCTTGAGTACGAACGTGTTGCCGCACACGATGGCCATCGGGAACATCCACAACGGAATCATCGCCGGAAAATTAAAGGGCGTGATACCGGCGCACACGCCGATCGGCTGACGCAGGGTGTACGTATCGACGCCGCCGGCGACGTTTTCGGCAAATTCACCGAGCTGCAGGCTGCCGATGGAGCACGCATGCTCGACGACTTCGAGCCCGCGAAACACATCCCCCTCGGCGTCGGCCAGCGTTTTACCCTGCTCGGCGCTCAAGGTCTGCGCGATGCGGCTCATGTGCTCACGAACCAGGGCTTGCAGCTTCAGCATGACGCGAGCGCGGGCTGCAATCGGGGTATTTTTCCAGGTCTTGTAGGCCTCTTTGGCCGAGGCAACCGCCGCGTTGATCTCAGCATCCGTGGCGAACGGCACCTGCGCCAGCACTTCTTGGGTCGCGGGGTTGACCACATCGTGCCATTCCGTGGTTTTCGACTCGACGAATTTACCATCGAGCAGCATTTTCACCGTGTGTGCCTGTTCGGCGAGCACTGCGGGTTTGGTCGTCATGAGAGTTCCTCTTTTTTCGTTAACGTTCTGGCGATCAGCAGACGTTGAATTTCGCTGGTGCCTTCGTAGATCTGCGTAATGCGCGCGTCACGGTAATACCGCTCCACGTTGTAATCTTCCAAATAGCCGTAGCCGCCGTGAATCTGAATGGCTTTGGAGCACACGCGCTCTGCCATCTCCGAAGCATATAGTTTAGCCTGACAGGCCTCGGAGAGGCAGGGCAGAGCGGCGCTGCGCATGCGGGCGGCGTGATGCGTGAGCATGCGGGCCGCGTTGATGGAGGTTTGCATGTCGGCCAACATGTTGCCGATGCTGCCGAACTCAGCGATGGGTTGATCGAATTGCCGGCGCGTCTTGGCATAAGCGAGAGCCGCCTCGAGAGCTGCCCGAGCGATGCCAATGGCCTGCGCTGCAATACCTATCCGTCCGCCCTCCAGATTGGACAGGGCGATGGACAGTCCCTTGCCGCGCGCCCCCAAGAGGGAATCCGCCGGAATCCGGCAGTTATCGAACGTGATGGCGCAGGTGTCGGAGCCTCGGATGCCGAGTTTATGCTCGGGTCGACCGACCACGAAACCCCGGGTGCCGGTAGGTACAATGAAGGCGGAGAGGCCTTTTTTGCCCAAATTCGGATCCGTCACGGCAAATACGATGGCGACCTTGGCGCGCTTGCCGTTGGTAACGAACTGCTTGGCGCCGTTCAACACCCAGGCACCGCCGTCCCAAATCGCGCGGGTCTTGAGATTATGCGCTTCCGACCCGGCTTGCGGCTCGGTGAGACAAAAGCAGCCGATGACTTTGCCCTGCGCCATGTCGGGCAGATAGCGCCGCTTCTGCTCCTCGGTGCCGAATTTCAGGATCGGCCCGCAGCCCACGGAGCTGTGCACGCTCATCAGAGTCGAGGTGGCGGCACAGCCGACCGCGATCTCCTCGATGGCAAGCGCATACGCAACGTAATCCGTGTAAGAGCCGCCCCATTCGTCCGGCACCATCATGCCGAGCAGTCCGAGTTCGCCGAGCTTGGCGACCGCATCGTCGGCAATCCAACCCGCTTTGTCGAAGGCGGCGGCGCGCGGCGCCAGTTCGGCACGGGCAAACTCTCGCGCCGAATCGCGAATCATGCGCTGTTCTTCGCCGTAGAAGTCTGCCGCCATCGTTCTTGTCCCGCCAGCCTCGCGTATCGCGTAAACTATAGGCTTGGGCGGCCCCTGATTGGTGCCCAAACCACTCAAAATGCGTGAGCGAAAATGCAACACTCGCCCGTCGCCGTAGGCGCGGGGAACGTACTCCCGGTCGGTCGAGCCGAACCCGGCACGGTCGCCATCTGCTTCGTGGCAGCGGCGCTGGAAAGTGTTCGTGCCCGCCATATGGACACGGATCGCTTGCTGACCCAGGTGGGGCTGTCGCCCGGTCTGCTGAAGGTGCCGCAGGCGCGAGTATCCGCCAAACACTATGGGCAATTGTGGCGCCTGGTGGCTCTTACCCTGGATGATGAATTCTTCGGGCAGGACTCCCGGCGCATGAAGTCCGGCAGTTTCGCGATGTTGGTCCACGCGGTGCTCGGTTGCAAGACTCTAGGGGCTGCGTTGGATCGAAGCCTGCGCTTCTATGGCCTGATTCTCGATGACATCTCAGGCGCGCTGACGCGCGAGGGCCAAGAGGCGACCATCAGTTTGCGGGAGCGCGCCGCGGGGGCGCCGCCACGCATCTTTGGGCATGAAGTGCTGCTCATGTTGCTGCACGGGGTCGCCTGCTGGCTGGTCGGGCGGCGAATCCCCATCCTGCGGGCGCAGTTCAGTTATCCAGAACCTGCGCATAGCGCGGAATATCGACTCATGTACTGCACCGATTTGACCTACGACAAGCCGAACACCGCCATTGTCTTCGCGGCGGACTACCTGAGCTTGCCCATAGTGCAGAATGAACGGTCGGTGAAGGATTTTCTAAGAACCGCGCCGGAGAGCATCTTAGTCAAGTATAAAAACGGCAGTAGCCTGAGTGCGCGGATCCGCCGCCGCCTACGGCAACTGCTGCCCGGCGAAGTGCCGGATTTCGACCAACTGGCCGCTGAACTTAACATGACCACCGCCACGCTGCGCCGTCGCCTGCATGAAGAGGGTGGGTCGTATCAAGGCATCAAGGATCAACTGCGACGCGATTTGGCCATCAGCTATTTGAGCCACTCGGACCGAAACGTCATGGATATTGCGCTGGAGCTGGGATTCTCGGAGCGCAGCGCCTTTCACCGTGCGTTCAGGAAATGGACCGGCGCCAGCCCTGGCGAGTTTCGCCGCGGTTTGCAACCATGAGCGGTGGCTTGCAGCCGACCGCCCGGCGCGCGCCGGATGTGGCAATTTCTTTCAGATAATTTGATCGCTTTTGTCATCCGTACGCGGCCGCCTTGCCGCTATAGTTTTACGCCAAAGGAATCCATTGTGACGCGATCGAGTTTTGCCGTGGGGGATGTATGAGCGCAGCCGTACCGGCATCAGCGGGTGCGCGCTTGCGTGCTGCGGTTGCGGAAGAACGACCCCTGCAAATCGTCGGCGCGATCAACGCCTACGCAGCCCGCATGGCGGCCGCCTGCGGTTTCAGAGCGCTGTACGTGTCGGGCGGCGGCGTGGCTGCCAATTCGTTGGGAGTCCCGGACTTAGGGATCAGCACCATGGACGATGTCTTGATCGACGTGCGGCGCATCACCGACGCCTGTTCGCTGCCTCTGTTGGTGGATGCCGATACCGGCTGGGGCGGCGCGTTCAACATCGCGCGCACAGTGAAATCGTTCATCAAGTTCGGCGCCGCCGGCTTGCACATCGAGGACCAGGTTCAAGCCAAACGCTGCGGACACCGGCCGGGAAAAGAGGTCGTTTCGAAACAAGAGATGGTGGATCGGATCAAGGCGGCGGTCGATGCACGCACGGATCCGCAATTCGTCATCATGGCGCGCACCGACGCCTTGGCGGTGGAGGGCATTGATAAAGCGATCGAGCGAGCGGTCGCCTGTGTCGACGCGGGCGCCGACATGATCTTTCCCGAAGCGATGACCGAGCTTGCCATGTACCGCCGCTTCAAGGATGCCGTCGCAGTGCCCGTTCTCGCCAACATCACGGAATTCGGGTCGACGCCCTTGTACACGCGCGATGAACTTGCCACGGTGGGCGTCGACATCGTATTGCACTGTTGCTCGGCTTATCGAGCCATGAATGCCGCGGCGCTGGCGACCTACGAGGCCATTCGTCGCGACGGCACTCAAAAGCATGTGGTGGACCGTATGCAATCGCGTGCCGATCTGTACAAGTATCTCGACTATCACGCGTACGAAGCCAAATTGGATCAGCTCTTCGCCGAGGGGCGGGAGAAATGAGCGATACCTCGCCGCATCGGATCGCCAACTCACGGAGTGACGAAAAATGACGGAACCTCAAGTGGTCGCTTTCAGGCCCAAGAAGTCGGTCGCTTTGTCGGGCGTTACCGCCGGCAACACCGCCTTGTGCACCGTCGGCAAGACCGGCAACGATCTGCACTACCGTGGCTACGACATCCTCGATATTGCGACTCAATGCGAATTCGAGGAGATTGCTCATTTGTTGGTGCACGAGACCCTGCCCAACAAATCCGGACTGGCTGCGTACAAGGCGAAGCTGCAGTCGCTGCGCGTGCCGCCTGCGGCGGTGCTGAGGGTGTTGGAGCAACTTCCGGCCAGCAGTCACCCGATGGACGTGCTGCGGACCGGCGTCTCGGCGCTGGGATGTCTGCTGCCGGAAGCCAACGATCACCCGATCGAGGCCGCGCGCGATATCGCCGATCGGCTGCTCGCATCGCTCGGCTCCATGCTGTGCTACTGGCACCACTATTCGCACGACAAGCGCCGCATCGACATGCAAACCGACGATGATTCCATCGGCGCGCATTTCCTGCATATGTTGCATGGCCGTAAACCACCGGCGTCCTGGGTGCGCGCCATGCATACGTCGCTGAATCTGTACGCCGAGCACGAGTTCAACGCGTCGACATTTACGGCCAGAGTCATCGCAGGCACGGGCTCGGATATGTATTCCTGCATCGCGGGCGCCATCGGGGCCCTGCGCGGGCCGAAACACGGCGGCGCCAACGAAGTGGCTTTCGAAATTCAGAGCCGATATGCAACGCCGGATGAGGCCGAGGCGGACATCAAGCGGCGCGTTGCCGCCAAAGAAGTCGTCATAGGCTTCGGCCATCCCGTGTATACCATTGCCGATCCGCGCAACCAGATCATCAAGGAAGTCGCGCGGGCGTTGGCGCGCGAAACCGGCGACGAGCGGGGATTCGACGTCGCTGCGCGTATCGAGTCCGTGATGAAAGAAATCAAGAACATGTTTCCGAATCTGGACTGGTTTTCGGCGGTGTCCTATCACCTCATGGGTGTGCCGACCGCGATGTTCACGCCGCTGTTCGTCGTCAGCCGCACCGCCGGCTGGGCGGCGCACATCATCGAGCAGCGCGTCGATGGCAAGATCATTCGCCCGAGCGCGAACTACACCGGTCCCGAGAATGTAAAGTTCATTCCCCTGGCCGACCGACCTTAATCACTTCCAAGGAGTCCATCGCCCTTCCATGTCACACGATATCAAATCGGCCGAACGACCCGCTCCCGATCAGGTTCTTACCGCGATCGCCGACTATGCGTTGAGCTACGAGATTTCGAGTCCGTTGGCCTATGAGACGGCAAGCTACTGCCTGATGGATACGTTGGCGTGCGGCTTTCAAGCACTGAAGTATCCCGCCTGTACCAAGCTCATGGGACCCGTCGTGCCCGGCGCCACGCTCACCGGCGGTGCGCGCGTTCCCGGCACGTCATACGAACTGGATCCCATCAATGCGGCGTTCAACATCGGCGCCATGATTCGATGGCTGGACTTCAACGATACCTGGCTGGCCGCGGAATGGGGGCACCCCTCCGACAATTTGGGCAGCATCTTGGCGGTTGCGGACTATCTATCGCGGGGCGGCAAGCCAGTCAAAGTGCAAGATGTGCTCACGGGCATGATCAAAGCGCACGAGATACAAGGCGTGCTCGCTCTGGAGAATAGCTTCAATCGCGTCGGCTTGGATCACGTGCTGCTGGTGCGAGTGGCATCGACGGCGGTGGTGACCGCCATGCTCGGCGGCACTCGCGATCAAATCATCAATGCCGTGTCGAATGCGTGGATCGACGGCGGCGCGCTGCGGACCTACCGGCACGCGCCCAATACGGGGTCGCGCAAGAGTTGGGCGGCCGCCGATGCGACCAGCCGGGCAGTGCGTCTTGCGCTGTTCGCGTTGAAAGGCGAGATGGGCTATCCCTCGGCGCTGTCGGCCAAGACCTGGGGTTTTCAGGATGTGCTGTTCAAAGGCAAGGCGCTCTCGCTGCCGCAACCGTTCGGCAGCTACGTCATGGAAAACGTGCTGTTCAAGATTTCCTATCCCGCCGAATTCCACGCGCAAACCGCGGTGGAGGCGGCGATGACGCTGCATCCGCAGATCGCCGCCAAACTCGACCAGGTCGATCGGGTGGTGATCGAAACGCAAGAACCCGGCGTGCGCATCATCGACAAGACGGGCCCGCTCGCCAATCCGGCCGACCGCGACCACTGTATCCAGTACATGGTTGCCATTCCGCTGTTGTTCGGCAGGCTCGCCGCTTCAGATTACGAGGACGCGGTCGCCAACGATCCACGCGTCGATGAATTGCGCGCGAAGATGCAGGTGAAGGAGAACGCGACCTTCACGCGCGAGTATTACGCGGCCGATAAGCGCTACATCGGCAATGCGGTGCAGGTGTTCTTCAAAGACGGAAGCGCCAGTCCGCGAGTCGAGGTGGATTATCCGATCGGGCACCGCAAGCGGCGCGCCGAAGGCATGCCGGTATTGGTCAAGAAGTTCGAGGCAAGCGTCGCCGCGCATTTCGGCGTCAAGCAGACCGAGTCCATCAAGAAAATGTTCGCCGATCCAACCGCGCTCGCGGCCATGCCGGTGAGTGATTTCGTTGCCAAGATGGTGAGCGCGATGTAGGGCTGCGTTAGGACTCGTGCCGCGGGGTCACGTTACGACCGCCCACTTGGCATTTGCCGCCACCTGGGCTTGCTGTAGGGCAGCCGCGCAAAGTCCGAGCCCTACTAGCGCAGGGCTTGGTAAACCAGCCCGCGCAGCAGCGCGCGGTAGCGGGTCCTGATCTGCACGTTGAGTTCTTGCAGCATGAAGACCACGGTCAGTTTCTCGGCCGGGTCCGCCCAGAAATAAGGTCCCAACGCGCCGCCCCAGTAGAAATCGCCGTTGGACCCCGGCACCGGCGACAAGCCAGCATGCATGCGCACCCCGATCCCCAGCCCATACCCCTGGCCGAGTTGCGGGAGCGGAGCGGCCACACCAAGGTCCGCCGTGTGGCGACCGTAGTTCAAGGTGGCGGGTAAGTGGTTTTGGATCATCAGGTGCACCGTCTTGCGCGCGAGCAGGCGCACAGCGCCGAGTTCCCCCTCGTTGAGGAGCATTTGACTGAAGCGCGCATAGTCGGCGGCCGTCGAGAGCAATCCACCCCCGCCGGAAAACCATTTGGCCGGCCGAGCAGGCTCGTAGGGCACCATCGCCGGGATGTTGGCTTGCGCCGCTTCGCGTTGCGGTTCGGCCAGCCGGTGCAGTTCGTTCGGGGGGATGCCGAATGCGGTATCGAGCATGCCGAGTGGTTGGGTAATGTGCTCGGCGAAGAAACAGTCCAACCCCGTCCCGGAGACGACCTCCACGATATGCCCCAGCACGTCCGTCGACATTCCGTACTCGAACGTCGTTCCAGGCTGATGCGACAGCGGCAGCTGCGCCAATTTGCCGACCATCTCGGCATTGGTTTGTTGATTGTCCATGAGCTGCGAAGCGCGGTAGGATCGCTGCACGAGTGAATCGCCGAACTGCCCATAGGCGAAGCCGGCCGTGTGGCGCATGAGATCGTGCACGGTGATGGCGCGACGGCAGGGTTCCAGCGTCAAACGGCGTTGGCCGGTCGAGGCATCTACATCCTCGACACCGACCTTTACATCGCGCAGCTCCGGCAGATAACGCCAAACCGGATCGGTGAGCAGCAGTTTTCCCCGTTCCATCAACATCAACGCGGCGACGACCGTCAGGGGCTTGGTCATGGACGCAATTCGAAAAATGCTGTGCCGCTGCATCGGCCGGAGAGTCTTGCGATCGGCATAGCCGAAGGCATCGAAGTACGCCAATTTTCCATCGCGCGCGATGAGCGCCACCGCACCGGGAATTGCGCCGTCGTCGGTGTCGGCACGCAATACGGCACTCAGTCTCTCCAATCGAGAGGGCGAAAAGCCCGCGGCCTCGGGGTTCGGGGCAGCGTTCGCGTCGTAGACATGCGGGGCGGGGATCGACATGCGGACGATTATGACGGCGGGGTGCTTGCTCGCAAAAAAAATACTGCGTCGCAAAGGCGCATTATGACGCATCGAGCTTGCCGATGCCCCATGCGTATCTGGATAGTGTGGGCGATGAAGCCCAGCAACCGTCGACAAGAGCCAAGGGACTGGGCCACCGCACAACTGCAGGGAACCGCTCGCCCAGTGCCCGAAGCCGGCTGCGAGCGACGCGATCGGCCGGATCGCCGCAAGCGGCTGTTGTGGTCTCTAATTTACGGCAGCTTCAATCCCCGGCGGCGGCGGCCGGCGCGCCGCCTGGACGACCTGCGCTTCCACTCGCTCGATTGGCACTCGGCGCATCTCTTGGCCGTGTCGATCGGTATCTTGTTATTGAGCGTCGCCGACGCATTCATGACCGTGAGGCTGTTGGCCGGGGGCGCCGTCGAGGTGAATCCCATCATGGCGGCGGTCGTCTACAAGAGCGCTGCCTTGTTCGCCGCGCTCAAAATGGCGATGACGGGCTTCGGCGTGATGCTGATGGTGATGCTTGCGCGGTACCGCTTCATGCGATTGGTGCGCGTCGACGTCGTGATGTACGGCTTGCTCATCGGCTATTTGATTCTGTTGACTTATGAATTTTGGATGCTGCGAGAGCTCATTTCTCCCTTCGACTTTTAGGATTGGCGGCCTGCGTCACATTCCATATTACGTCGCATTGGGCTAAACTATGCGCCATCGCGCATTCTTGGCTTGTCTTCCCATCACCTTGAGTTACTTGAGATTTCCGCAGTCACGTTGCACTCATGAGCCAATCACTTGCAGACCAGCTGGCCACTACGGCTCTGTCCGGCGGAAATGCCGGTTTCATCGAGGATCTCTACGAGAAGTTTTTGAAGGATCCGGCGGCAGTTGCGCCGGGTTGGGCCGAATTCTTCAGCGGGCTTCGGGGCAGTTCGACCCATGAGGTAGCCCACGGCGATGTCCGCGAGCGCATAACCCGCCGCCAAGAGAATCGGCCGGGCGCCGTCACGTCCGGAGCATCGGATGTCGCCAGCGCCAAACAGGGTTCCGTGTCCCGCCTGATTCAGGTCTATGCGAATCGTGGTCACTTGATCGCCAATCTCGATCCTTTGGGATTGCAGGAACGGGCATGGCCGTACGTGCTCAACCTGGACCACTTCGGGCTGTCGGATGCTGACTTGGATACGGAGTTCTTCACCAATAGCCGTAATGACGCCATCCCGAAGCGCAGCAAGCTCAAGGAAATCTTGAGCACCCTGAAGTTTATCTATTGCGACACCATCGGCGCGGAGTTTGCGCACGTTTCGGACAGCGACGAACGCCTCTGGTTGCAGGACAATTTTCAGTCGGCGCGGATGCGGCGACGCTTCACGATCGAAGAGAAGAAAAATATCCTGTGGCAACTGACTGCGGCGGAGGGACTCGAGCGCTACTTGCACACGAAGTACGTCGGTCAGAAGCGCTTTTCGCTCGAGGGCGGCGACAGCCTCATACCGTTGTTCGACGACTTGGTGCAGCAGGGCGGCAAGGCCGGCATCGAGGAGACCATCATCGGCATGGCGCACCGCGGCCGGCTGAACGTGTTGGTGAATCTGCTTGGAAAATCGCCCAAGGACTTGTTCAACGAATTCGAGGGCCACTACGACCTCGCCAACCTGCGCGGCTCGGGCGACGTCAAGTATCACAAGGGATTCTCATCGGACCTCAAAACGACGTCGGGCAACGTCCACGTCGCTCTGGCGTTCAACCCGTCGCACCTCGAGATCGTCAACCCAGTTGTCGAAGGGTCGGCGCGCGCGCGGCAAGAACGCCGCGGCGATGCGAAGGGTGACAAGGTGTTGCCGGTGCAAGTTCACGGTGACGCGGCCTTTGCGGGTCAGGGCGTCATCATGGAGACGCTGCAGCTGTCGCAGGCGCGCGGCTTCTGCACCGGCGGCTCCGTGCACGTCATCATCAACAACCAGGTGGGCTTCACGACCAGCGATCCGCACGACGCGCGTTCGACACTGTATTGCTCCGATGTGGCGAAGATGGTGGAAGCGCCGATTTTCCACGTCAACGCGGATGATCCTGAGGCGGTGTGCTTTGTCACGCGCTTCGCGCTCGAATACCGGATGAAGTTCCACAAGGACATCGTTATCGATTTGGTGTGCTACCGCCGTCATGGTCATAACGAAGCCGACGAGCCGGCCGCGACTCAGCCCTTGATGTATCAGGTGATTCGCAAGAAACCCACGGTGCGTCAGATCTATGCGGAAAAGCTCGTGGCGGAGGGTGTCCTGACGCCCGCTGAAGCGGCGGCGATGATGGATCAATACCGCAATGGCTTGGACGAAGGCAAGCCGCAGGCGCGTGCCGCACTGGGTCTCATCGGCAACAAGTTCACCGTCGACTGGAGCGAGTACCTGGGCGCAGATTGGTCCGAGCCCGTCAAGACCGCGGTCGATATGGGACGCTTGAAAGCGCTCGGGAAAGCGATCACCACCTATCCGACGGACTGGAATCTCCATCCGCGCGTGCTGGCCATCATGCAGGCGCGCGAGCGCATGGTCGCGGGCGACCTCGCGCTCGATTGGGGTTGCGCCGAAAATCTCGCCTATGCCAGCCTGATTAAAGAAGGCTATCCGGTGCGGCTGACCGGCCAGGATAGCGGCCGCGGCACCTTCTTCCATCGACATGCGGTGCTGCACGACCAGACTACCGGACGTCGCTTCGTGCCGCTGCAGCATCTGGCCACCAGCCAACCCACCTTCACGGTGACCGATTCGGTGTTGTCCGAAGAGGCGGTGATGGGCTTCGAATACGGATTCTCCTCGACCGAACCGCACTGCTTGACGATTTGGGAAGGTCAGTTCGGCGATTTCTGCAACGGCGCGCAGGTCATCATCGATCAGTTCATCAGTTCCGGCGAAGCCAAGTGGGGCCGGCTGTCGGGACTGACGCTATTCCTGCCCCACGGCTATGAAGGCCAGGGCCCGGAGCATTCCTCGGCCCGTCTCGAGCGTTTCTTGCAGCTCTGCGCCGAATACAACATTCAAGTATGCGTGCCCTCGACCCCCGCGCAGATGTTTCACATGCTGCGCCGGCAAATGGTGCGCGCCTTGCGCAAGCCGCTCATCATCATGACGCCGAAAAGTCTGTTGCGTCACCCCTTGTCGGTATCACGGCTCGAGGAGCTTGCTTCCGGCAGTTTCCGCAACGTCATCGATGAGGTGGACGACTTCAAGCCATCGGCGGTGACACGCGTCGTCTTGTGCTGCGGCAAGGTTTACTTCGACTTGTTGAAGGCGCGTCGCGAGGCGAAAATCGACACGGTCGTGATCGTTCGCCTCGAACAACTGTATCCATTTCCGGCGGACGAGTACGAAGCTGTCATCCGCAAGTATTCCAATGCGCGCGAGATCGTTTGGTGCCAGGAGGAGCCGCAGAATCAGGGCAGTTGGTACCAGATTCGCCACCGGCTGCAGGCGCCGCTGAGCATCAAAGATGAACTTCTCTACGCCGGCCGTGCCGGTGCCGCGGCGCCCGCCACGGGCATTGCGGCATTGCACGAACAACAACAGAAAAATCTGGTCACCACGGCCCTGCAAGGCACGCCACCGGAAGAGTCTTCCCGACAAACGATGCGCCTACCGGTGCAAACTAGGACAGGTTCTTAATGACAATCGAAGTGCGCGTGCCCCAGCTGCCGGAATCGGTGGCTGACGCTACGCTCGTGTCTTGGCATAAAAAGCCCGGCGATGCCGTGGCTCGAGATGAAAATCTGGTCGACCTCGAAACCGATAAGGTGGTGCTCGAAGTTCCCGCGCCGGTCGCCGGCATACTCACCGAAATCAGGCTGAGCGATGGCACGACGGTCACGAGCGGCCAGATTCTGGCGGTGATCGAGGAAGGCGCAGCGGCGGCCGCCAAACCCAGTGCAGCGGCCGGTTCTGCGCCTGCCGCGGCGGCCAAGTTGAGTCCTGCCGCGAAGCGGGTGGTCGAAGAGCGCAAAGTCGACCCGACGGCGGTTGCAGGCTCCGGGCGCGACGGCCGGGTATCGAAGTCGGACGTCGTGAATTACTTGGCCGCCAAGGACGCGACGCCGGCAGCCAAGGCGCCGCCCGCGGCGCCCCCGGGTGCGCCGGCAGCGCGCGGCGCGCGCTCCGAGCAGCGCGTGCCGATGACGCGGCTTCGCGCGCGCATCGCCGACCGCATGGTGCAGGCGCAAGCCACCCAGGCGTTACTGACGTCCTTCAACGAAGTGGATTTGAAAGCCGTCAACGACTTGCGAAGCCGCTACAAGGATCCGTTTGAAAAGCAATACGGCGTGAAACTCGGCTTCATGTCCTTCTTCACGAAGGCCTGCGTCGAGGCTCTGAAGAAATTTCCCGCCGTGAATGCCTCCGTCGAGGGCAACGACATCGTGTATCACGAGTACTTCGATATCGGCGTGGCCGTTTCGACCGATCGCGGATTGATCGTTCCGGTGCTGCGCGACGCGGATCAGTCGAGTTTCGCGGACATCGAAAAGTCGATTGCCAATTTTGCAGGGCGTGCGCGTGCCGGAACCATCACCATGGAGGAACTGACCGGCGGCACGTTCACCATCACCAACGGCGGCATTTTCGGATCGCTGCTATCGACGCCCATCGTGAATGCGCCGCAAAGCGCCATCCTCGGCATGCATAAGATCCAGGACCGTGCGGTGGTCATCGACGGCCAGGTGGTCGTGCGTCCCATGATGTACGTCGCATTGACGTACGATCACCGGATCATCGACGGCCGCGAAGCGGTGCAATTCTTGGTGACGGTCAAACAGTGTCTGGAAGATCCGGCACGCATGGTGCTGCGCGTATGAGCGATGTTTTCGATGTCGTGGTGATAGGCGCCGGCCCGGCTGGTTATCCCGCCGCCATTCGTGCGGCTCAGAACAAGCTCACCGTGGCCTGCGTCGATGAATGGAAGAACGCCGACGGTACCTATGCGTTCGGCGGCACGTGCCTCAACGCCGGATGCATCCCGTCCAAGGCGCTGCTCGAATCGTCCGAACTCTTCCAGCGCGCCAAGGACGAATTCAGTATTCACGGCATCAAGTTGGGCGATATTACACTCGACCTAGCCGCGATGCAGAAGCGCCGCGCGTCCATCGTCAAGGCCATGACCAATGGTATTACGGCATTGTTCAAGGCCAATGGAGTGGTCGGCATCCAAGGGCACGGGCGCTTGCTGCCCGGCAACAAGGTGCTGGTCACGGCGGCGGATGGCTCGCAAAGAACCTTGCAAGCCAAAAACGTCGTATTGGCGTCGGGATCGACGCCCATCCGGCTCAAGACCGTGCCGCATGATGGTCGGTACATCGTCGATTCATGGAACGCGCTGGAGTTCGATGCCGTTCCCGCGCGTCTCGGCGTGATCGGCGCCGGCGTGATCGGACTGGAATTGGGCAGTGTATGGCGGCGGCTGGGCAGTGCAGTGACCGTACTCGAAGCCGTAGAGCAGTTTCTGCCGATGGCGGACCAAACCATTGCCAAAGAGGCCCAGCGGCATTTCAAGAAACAGGGCCTCGATATCAAGCTGGGCGCCAAAGTGCTGAGCGGCGCCGTGAACGGCGGCGCGGTCGACGTCGTGTATGCGGACGCCCAAGGCGAGCATACGCTGCAAGTGGATAAATTGGTGGTCGCGGTCGGGCGCCGGCCATTCACCGAGGGGTTATTGGCCGACGGCACCGAGGTGCAACTGGACCCGCGCGGATTCATTCAAGTGGACGAGCACTGCCGCACGAATGCGCCCAATGTCTGGGCGGTGGGCGATGCCGTGCGCGGACCTATGCTCGCGCATAAGGGCAAGGAAGAAGGCGTGATGGCGGCCGATCTGATTGCCGGCCATTTCGGCGAAGTGAATTATAAAGTGATCCCCTCCGTCATCTACACGGCGCCGGAAATCGCGTGGGTGGGACAAACCGAAGAGCAGGTGAAGGCCAGCGGCCGTGCTTACAAGGTCGGTACGTTTCCCTTTGCCGCGAGCGGCCGAGCGCGGGCGATGGAAGCGGGGCAGGGCATGGCGAAGATCGTGTCCGCCCAAGACGACGACGAAGTCCTGGGCGTCCATGTGATCGGACCCATGGCCGGCGAACTCATCGGCGAGGCCGTTCTCGCCATGGAGTACTCGGCGAGCACCGAAGATATCCAGCGCACCATCCATGCACACCCGACGTTGTCGGAGGCCATTCACGAGGCGGCATTGGCGGTGGACAAGAAGGCGATCGACAGCATCAATCGCGCGTAAGGCCCATGCAGGCGGTGCGGGAACCATCTCATCGATCATGGGTCGAGAGTACGACCTGACTTCGTCGCGCGCCTGCTTACTTCCTGCGGCGCGCGCTGACGACGTTCGGCACCTGGGCGATGCGGGCGAGCACCCGCGACAGTTGCGGCAGGCCGGTAATCGAAATGCTGATCTGCATGTGCGCGACGTTATCGCGCCTGTCGGACGCGGTATTCATGCCCTGGATGCTTATTTTCTCGTCCGCCAGCGCAGCGCTCACGTCGCGCACCAGTCCTCGCCGGTCGAAGGCTTGAACCTCGATATCTACCGGGAATTCGGTTGCACCCGTCTTGCCCCACGTTACGCTCAGGATTCGTGCGGGCGCTTTGCTGCTGAGCCGCGCGAGGTTGGCGCAGGCGCGGGCATGGATGCTGACGCCGCGTCCCACGGTGATGTAGCCGACGATGGCTTCGGGCGGTACAGGCTTGCAACAGCGAGCGTAGGTCGAGAGCAGGTCGCCGATGCCCTGCACCTCGAGCTCCGGTTGCCGCTCGGCCGCCGGCCGTGGACGCGCCGGCTCGACGCGCGCCTCACGAGCGTGCAGCCGTTGAAGGGCACCCGCCACTTGGCTGCCGCTCACCTCGCCGAGACCCAATGCCTCATGCAAGGCTTCGGTGCTCGGCAGTTTGAGTTCGCTCAGCAGTTCAGGCATGGGTGGACTGTTGACGCCCAGGCGCTGCATCTCGCGCTCGAGCATCGCCCGGCCTTCGATTTTGTTCTGCGTTTCGTTTTGCTTGCGGAACCACGCACGAACTTTGTTGCGGTGCCGGGGGCTCGCGAGAAACCCGGATTGCGGCGAGAGCCAGTCGCGCGACGGCTGCGGCGACCTGGCGGTGATGATTTCCACCGTATCGCTGTTCTTGAGTCGATAATCGAGCGGCACCATGCGGCCGTTGACCTTGGCGCCGCGGGTGCGGTGCCCGAGATCCGTATGCACTTGATAGGCGAAATCCAGGGGTGTGCCACCCACCGGGACATCGACGATTTCGCCCTTCGGCGACACCACGTAGATTCGGTCTTGAAATAAATCGACGCGCATGCGGTCGAGGAAGTCGCGACCCGTCTCCGCCCCGTCGGTGGGCGTCAATAGCGAGCGTAGCTGGTCGATCTTGCGTTCGTAGGCCTGATCGCTGCGTCCGCCTTCCTTGTAGCGCCAATGCGCGGCGACGCCGCGCTCGGAATTGGCGTGCATGTCATGGGTGCGAATTTGGATTTCGACCGGCTGGGCGCCCGGTCCAACGACGGCGGTATGGATCGAGCGGTAGAGATTGTCCTTCGGGGTAGCGATGTAGTCGTCGAATTCGCCGGGTATGAATTGCCACAATGAATGCACCACACCCAAGGCGGCGTAGCATTCGGCGACGCTGTTCACCCGCACCCGCGCGGCGCGGATATCCATGAGTTGCTCGAAGGCGAGTTGCTTTGCCTGCATCTTGCGCCAGATGCTGTAGATATGCTTTGGCCGGCCGTCGATGGTGGCCTCGATGCCGGCAGCGCGCAGCTCCCCCTGCAGCAGTTTCTTCAATTCGTCGATGTACTTTTCGCGCTCGGAGCGGCGCGTCTTGAGATCCGCCGCGATGTGTTTGTACTGGGCCGGTTGCAAATAGCGAAACGCCAGATCTTCCAATTCCCATTTGATCTGCCAAACGCCGAGCCGGTTGGCGAGGGGCGCGTAGACCTCGCGAGTCTCGACGGCGAATTTGCGCTGAGTCGGGACATCCAAGGATTTGGCTGAGCGCATTTTCTGCAACTGCTCGGCGAGTCTCACCACGACCAACCGCACGTCCCCGATCACGGCGAGCAACATCTTGCGCAGCGACTCGGCTTGTCCCGGCTCGAGACCGCGCTCCGGGGTCCAATCCGGCGGCAAGCCGAAGTGACCAAGCTGGCTCAGGGCGCGCGCCAGCCGAACCGGCTCCGCGCCGAAGCGCTTGGCGGTGGCTTCGCGCTCGATGAAGTGGGCGTCGAGCAACGGCTGCAGCATCGCGGCCATAACGACGTCGTCGTCGGCGTCCAGGGTGCGCACGATCTCCGCCACGCTGAGCGCAGTGCGACGCGCGGATTCGGCAGCGGGCGGCAGGTCGAGCTCGCGCAAGGCCGCAAAGCCCTCTTTGAGCCTGGTGGTGACCGTGCGGGTCGTCGCGGTGGTTTCCATGATCTGCAGCGTGTTCGTCCGGCAAGGGCCGGTGGGTTTAAGTGCCTATTGCCGGTATCATACCGGCGATGTCAATCCCCATGCTCAAGAGCGCGACCATCCGCGTGCTCGGTATCGATCCGGGCTCGCAGTGCACGGGCTTCGGCGTCGTGGATGCCACCGGCCCGCGCTTGATCTATGTGGCGAGCGGCGTCATCCGCACCGGCCAAGGCGAATTCGCGGCGCGCTTATGCGAAATATTCCGCTGTGTCCAGACCGTCGTTGCGCAATATCGGCCACAGGAAATCGCCATCGAGCGAGTGTTCGTCAATCGTAATCCCGACAGCGCGTTGAAGTTGGGTCAGGCGCGCGGCGCGGCGATCTGCGGCACCGCCGATGCCAATGCCGAAGTGTTCGAGTATGCCACCCGCGAGATCAAACAGGCGGTCGTGGGTTCGGGCAATGCGGAAAAAACTCAGGTGCAGCTCATGATGAAGAGCATTCTGAAGCTCGAGGGTCCGATGGCTGCGGACGCCGCCGACGCCCTGGCAACGGCGGTCTGTCACGCACTGCGCGGCCGCGTTCGCACCTCGTTATTGCGCGCCGGCAGCCGCGGGTGATCGGGTTTCTCAAGGGCCGGCTGGCCGTCAAACAGCCGCCGATGCTGTTGGTGGATGTCAACGGGGTCGGGTACGAGTTGGAAGCCCCCATGTCGACGTTCTATGGCCTGCCGTCCGTGGGCGAGCCCGTCGCCCTGTTCACGCACTTGGTGGTGCGTGAAGATGCGCACATCCTGTATGGTTTCGGCACGGACGGCGAGCGTCGTCTGTTTCGCGCGCTGCTTAAGGTATCCGGTGTGGGACCGAAGATTGCCTTGGGAATTCTGTCGGGCGCCAGTGTCGAGGATTTCGTGCGCATCATCGAAGCTGAAGATGTCGCGATGCTGACCAGGATTCCCGGCATCGGCCGCAAGACCGCCGAGCGGGTGATCATCGAAATGCGCGACAGCGTGCAAAAATTTTCCGGTGCGCCGTCGGGCGGCGTGCAAGCCGCGGCGACGACGGGGGCGGCGCCGACGCCGCAGAGCGAGGCTTTTGGCGCGCTGATCGCGCTGGGCTACAAGCCGCCCGAGGTGGTGCGTTTGCTGAAATCCGCCGATGAACCGGGCCTGTCCACCACCGAAATCATTCGGCGCGCGCTCAAAGCGGCCGTCAAGCCTTAAGATCCACCTATGGGTATCGAACAGGATCGCATCATTGCAAGCACCAGCGGCCGCGACGACGAAGTGGTCGACCGGGCCGTGCGGCCGAAAACTCTCGCCGACTACGTCGGGCAGCCGAACGTCAAGAATCAGATGGCAATCTTCATCCAAGCGGCGCGGCAGCGCGGCGAGGCGCTGGACCATGTGTTGATTTTCGGGCCCCCGGGTCTCGGCAAGACCACGCTGGCAAATATCATCGCCAATGAACTGAAGGTGAATTTGCGCCAGACTTCCGGCCCCGTCCTCGAGCGTCCGGGCGACCTGGCGGCATTGCTCACGAATCTCGAGCCGCGCGATGTCTTGTTCGTGGATGAGATCCACCGTTTGAGTCCGGTGGTCGAGGAAGTGTTGTATCCGGCCATGGAGGACTCGCAACTCGATCTGATGATCGGCGAGGGGCCCGGCGCGCGATCGATCAAGCTCGATCTGCCGCCGTTCACGCTGGTCGGCGCCACGACGCGTGCCGGACTGCTGACGTCGCCGCTGCGGGATCGCTTCGGCATCGTGCAGCGACTCGAATTCTATTCCACGGAGGAGTTGACCACGATCGTCATCCGCAGCGCATCGATTTTGAAGTTGCACTTGCAGCCCGACGGAGCGGGCTGCATCGCGGAGCGGTCACGCGGCACGCCGCGCATCGCCAATCGTCTGCTGCGGCGGGTGCGTGATTTCGCGGAGGTCAAGGCGGGCGGACTCATCAGCGGCGAGGTTGCGTTGGCCGCGCTCGACATGCTGGAGGTCGATCCGCAGGGCTTCGACATGCTGGACCGAAAATTACTGCTGACGGTGATCGAAAAATTCGAAGGCGGCCCGGTGGGCGTCGACAGCTTGGCGGCGGCGATGAGCGAGGAACGAGGCACCATCGAGGACGTCATCGAGCCCTTCCTGATTCAACAGGGGTTTCTGATGCGCACCGCGCGTGGCCGGGTCGCGACGCGCACCGCGTACGCGCACTTCGGCCTGGCTGCTCCCACCGTGGAGCGTGACCTCAACCTGCCGTTGTTCAGGGACGGCGTGTAATCGTGGGTGTAATTAGTTGACTAATGGCCAAAACAATTCGGATCGAAGTTACTTTTGTAAAATGAGAATCTACTGGGAGGATACCGACGCCGGCGGTGTTGTCTACTACGCGAATTATCTAAAGTTCATGGAGCGCTGCCGGACGGACTGGCTGCGCGTCCTCGGCATCGATCAACAGCGACTGCGGCTGGAGCGGCAGATGCAATTCGCGGTCGTCAACGTCGTGGTCGATTTTCTGCGCCCGGCGGTACTCAATGATGAAATTCTCGTCACTGCCGCACTCGTGCGCTTGGGCGGTGCGACAATTTCGTTCAAGCAGACCATCCTGCGCGGTGACATGCAGTTGATCGACGCGAGCACGCGGGTTGCTTGTCTCGATTCCGGCACGCTGAAACCGCGTGCCATTCCCGGCGATTTATTCATGGAGTGGCGTAATGGGCAATGACTTGTCGATCTGGACCTTGGTGCTCGACGCGAGCCCCATCGTGCAGGCGGTCATGGTATTGCTGATGTTGGCCTCGGTGGCATCGTGGGCCATCATCTTCAAGAAAAGCCGTGTGATCTCCCATTCGCGCCGTCAAGCCGATCGATTTGAAACAGCATTCTGGTCGGGCGGCGATCTGTCCACACTCTATCGAAGCATCGAGACGAAAGGCCGCGAGGGTACCGGCGAGCAAAGCATTTTCGAGTCGGGATTCGGCGAGTTCAGCCGCCTGCGGCAACAAGGTACGCCCACCGATCAACTGCTCGAGGGTGCGCGCCGTGCGATGAGGGTGGCCCAGATGCGCGAACTCGACCGGCTCGAACGCAATCTGGCCACGCTGGCCACCGTCGGATCCACGAGCCCGTACGTAGGCCTGTTCGGCACCGTCTGGGGGATCATGAGCGCCTTCCATAACCTCGGCAATGTGCAGCAAGCGACGCTCGCCGCGGTGGCGCCCGGCATCGCCGAGGCGCTGATCGCGACGGCGATCGGCTTGTTCGCAGCAATTCCCGCCGTGGTGGCTTATAACCGGTTTGCCGACCAGGTGAGCCGGTTGGAACTTCGGTTCGATACCTTCGTCGAAGAGTTCTCAACCATTCTGCAGCGCCACGGCCCGGTCCGGGCGCCGCAGGCTTAGAATCCGATGCCAAAGCTCGTTCGCCGCCGCAAGCTCATGGGGGAGATCAATGTGGTGCCGTACATCGACGTCATGTTGGTGTTATTGGTGATATTCATGATTACGGCGCCGCTGCTCAAAGAAGGCGTCAAAGTCGATTTACCCGAAGCGGCCGCTCGACCCATCGATCCGGCATTCCTGGCGAAGCACGATCCGTTGGTCCTGACCATCGACAGCGGCGGCCGGTTCTACATCAACTTCGGTCAAAATCAGGACAAACCGGCGTCCGAGGCCACCGTGAGTTCGCGTACGGCGGCGCTGCTGCGCCGGGATCCGCAGACCCCTATCTTGGTCAAAGCCGATACCACGGTGCCGTACGGTACCGTGGTACGGGCCATGGTGATGCTGCAGCAAGCCGGCGCCGCCAAGGTCGGATTCTTGACCGACCCGCCCGCGAGGCCCGCCGGCGGCGCGCGCTGAATGCCTGGCTTTCTGCGTGAAAACTCTTGGCCGCTGGCGGCGTCCGTGGTGTTGCACGGATTATTGGCGGCCGCCCTGCTGCTCACGGCGTTCATTTCCAGCAACCAGCATCTGCCCACTTTGCAGCCATTGCCCATCGATGCCGTGGTCGTGGATTCGAAGGTGCTTCGCGCCGCGCAGCGCGCGCAGGCCGAGCGTGCGGAACAGGAGGTAGCGCGCGCGCGCGCAGCGGCCGAAGCAAAGGCGGCGGCCGATGTCGAGGAGCGTGCAGCCGAAGAAGCGAAAGTCGCCGCCGCGAAGCAGAGCGAAGCTCAGGCGCAGGCTGAGGCACAGGCGCAGGCTGAAGCGCAGACCAACGCAGCGCGCCAGGCCAAGGCGGCGAATCAGGTCAAAACAGCCGAGACTGCGAACGCCATCGAGGATGCCCGGCGCGCGGCGGCGGCGCGCAAAATACTGGAAGCGAAGCAAGCCATCGCCGAAGCCAAACAAGCGGCCGAGGCCCGGCAAGCCGCCGAGGCGAGACAGGCCGCCGACGCTAAGCAAGCGGCCGAGGCGAAGCAGGCGGCGGACGCCAAACGCGCCGCCGACGAGCGCGCCAAGCAGGAGCGCGAAGCGGAATTACGGCGGCAATTGGCCAATGAAGAGCACGTGAGCGCCGTCGAATCGGGTCCGCTGCGCGACCGCTACATCACCTTGCTGCGCAACAGGATCCAGCACGCATGGATCAAGCCGCCTTCGGCCACTGCGGGGATCGATTGCGTGGTGGAAGTGACTCAGGTCCCGGGTGGCGAGGTCACCGACGCCCGTGTCACGCAATGCAACGGCGATGCGGCGGTCCGTCAGTCCATCGAGAATGCGGTGTATCGTGCATCGCCCTTGCCGGATCCTCCGGATCCGGCGCTTTTCGAAAGAAATCTAGTATTAAGGTTCAGGCCCAATGAATAGACAACTTGCGGTGGTGGCATTGATCGGACTCGTGATGTTCTGCCCGCGAACGTGGGCGGAACTCGTCGTGGAAGTCACCCACGGCCAAGACGATGCCATTCCGATCGCGATCGTGCCGTTCAACTCGCCCGAGGAAGCCGCGGCGTCGTTCGACGTGGCGCAGCTGGTGAGCGACGATCTGACTCGCAGCGGACGCTTCAAGACCATGGCTCGCAACGACATGATCGATCAGCCGCATGTGGGGACGAATATCGGATTCGATGATTGGCGGCGCCTCAACAACGACTACATCGTGGTGGGGCAAGTGCAAGTGCAGGGTGCGGACCGCTTCAACATCGTGTTCGAACTCTACAACGTGCTCAATCGGCAGCGACTGCTGGGCTACCAGATCAGCGCAAACAAGGCAGGGCTGCGTCTGGCGAGCCATCAAGTCGCTGACATGGTGTTTCAGAAGATCCTCGGCGTGCGAGGTGCGTTCGCCACACGGATTGCCTATATCTCGGTGCTCGGGCATCTGCCGGACAAGACGTATCAGCTGATCGTCGCGGATGCCGACGGGATGAATCCGCGCGTCGTGATGGACTCGAAGGAGCCCTTGATGTCGCCGGCATGGTCCCCGGACGGCCAAAGTCTGGCGTACGTCTCGTTCGAGGAGCGGCTGCCCACGGTCTACGTGCAGATCTTGAAGACGGGCGAGCGGCGGCGGGTGTCGGCCCGTGCGGGCGTGAATCAAGCGCCGGCATGGTCGCCGGACGGCAAGATGCTGGCGCTCACGCTGTCGACACGCGACGGCAACTTGGACATCTATACGCTCGATTTGGCCACACACGCGCTCACTCGCATCACGGACGATCCCGGGATCGACACGGAGCCCCAGTGGTCGAACGACGGCCAGAGCCTGTATTTCACGTCCGACCGCGCCGGCGGACCGCAAATCTATCGGATCGGCATTCACCCGGGCGACAAGCCGCGCCGGCTCACGTTTCAGGGCGCGTACAACGCACGCCCGCGTCTGTCTCCGGATGAGTCGCAGCTCGCTTTCGTCACCCAAGAGGACGGGGCCTATCACATCGCGACCATGGATCTGCGCGGGCGCGGCGATGTGCAAGTGCTCACGCACGGTCGTTTCGACGTCTCGCCGAGCTATGCGCCGAATGGTGCGGTAATTCTCTATGCGAGCCGCGATCGTGGGCGCGGCGTGCTTGCTTTGGTCAGCGCCGACGGGCGTGTCCAGGAACGATTGGTGTCGAGCGAGGGTGAAGTGCAGGAGCCGGCGTGGTCGCCGTTCTAAGGCGGCGGCGCCGAACTAAAGTACACAAGTGGCAGTTTCGTCGGTAGGCTTGAGTTCAACCTGGAAATTTTAGATGGAGAATGATATGAAGCGAATCTTTGCGATTGCCTGTTTGATGGCTGGGGCCGCACTGCTCACGGGGTGTCCCAAGAAGGCCACCACGATTCAGCCGCCGACGGCCGGTTCGCAGGTAGGGGGGGGATCCTCGAACACGGCGCCCGCCGGGGGTGCGTCGACCAGCGGCAGCGCGTACGGCGGCGATACCGGCGCCAACGGGATGCGCGGCGTCGGCGGCGGTGCGAACGGCGGGACGCGCTCCGTCATCTACTTCGATTTCGACAAGTCCGACATCAAACCCGAATTTGCCGATATCATCACGTCGAATGCGCGCAACCTCACCAGCCATTCCAACCTCAGGCTGAAACTGGAGGGGAACACCGATGAACGCGGCACCCGCGAATACAACATCGGACTGGGCGAACGGCGTGCCCAGGCAGTGCGGCGCGCGCTGATGCTGCAGGGCGTGGCGGAGTCGCAGATATCCACGGTGAGCTTCGGCGCAGAGCGGCCGGCCGCGGAAGGCGACGATGAATCCGCCTGGGCGAAGAATCGGCGCGTGGAATTGGTATATCAGCCGTGAACGGGCGCGTATCGTTGGCGAGCATCGCTTGCCTGGCCGCACTGGCGGCGGGCGGCTGCGCGACGACTCCTCCGGAGCAAGATCCGGTTCAAATCAAGCTGAACGATCTCGATACGCGGTTGGCAAGGATCGAACGGGTGGTTGCCAACCAAAGCTTGCTTGACCTGGCCAACCAGGTCGAAGCGCTGCGCAGCGACGTACGCGCCATGCACAACGATATCGATGTGTTGAATCACAACCTCGATTCGGCCAAAAAGCAGCAGCATGATTTGTACGCGGATCTCGATCAGCGGTTGAAGAGCCTGGAGGCGCGCAATGCGGCGGGCGGCGCGGGCGCGCCCGCCGCGCCGGGCATTGCCGGCGCGGGCGGGCCGGGATCCACAGCGGACGGTGCGGACAAGGGGAGTTATCAGGCGGCCTTCGAACTCCTGAAGAACGGGCAATACGATCGCGCGATCACGGCATTCCAAGGTTTTCTTAACGCGTACCCGAAGAGTGAGTTGGCGGACAACGCCCAATACTGGCTGGGCGAGGCCTACTATGTGAACAGGTCGTTCCCCGAAGCATTGGCGGCATTTCAACGCGTGGTGGAAAATTTTCCCAGCTCGCGCAAGCTGCCGGACGCGCTGCTCAAGATCGGCTATTGCGACTATGAATTGAAGGAATATTCTGCGGCGCGCGCCGCGCTGTTGCACGTGACGACGAAGTTTGCCGATTCTTCTGCGGCGCCTCTGGCGCAGCAGCGTCTGGAAAAGATGGCGGCCGAGAAGCATTGATCGAGACCACCCAGAAGCGCGAGCGGCTACGCATCAATGAGATCTTTCACTCATTGCAAGGCGAAGCCGATGCAGTGGGTTTTCCCACCGTGTTCGTGCGGCTGACGGGTTGTCCGCTGCGCTGCCAATACTGCGATACCGAATACGCGTTTCATGCCGGTGACTGGCGCGATCTCGATGCCATCATCGATCGGGTTCGCGCTTTCGCTACTCGACACGTGTGCGTGACCGGCGGGGAACCGCTGGCGCAGCCGAATTGTTTGCCGCTGCTGACCCGCCTCTGCGACGCAGGCTTCGACGTGTCGCTGGAGACCAGCGGCGCCATGGATATCAAGGACGTGGATGCCCGGGTATCGCGAGTGGTCGATGTAAAAACGCCGGGGTCGCAGGAGGCAGCGCGCAACCGCGTGGAGAATTTCGGCTTCCTCACGCAGCGCGATCAATTGAAATTCGTGATCTGTTCCCGCGCGGATTACGACTGGAGCAAGTCCTACTTGCAGGAGCATGGACTGCCGGGTCGTTGCCAGATCTTGTTCTCGCCCAGCTACTCCCAGGTGCCGCCGGCCTCATTGGCGGAATGGATTTTGGCGGATCGATTGCCGGTGCGTTTCCAACTCCAGCTTCACAAAATCTTGTGGGGCGACGTCCCCGGAAAATGAAATCGGCCATCGTGTTGCCAGCGAGCGGGCAGTGCGGTGTGCTATTCTGCCCGTGCTACGAGCGGGCGGTTTTCCGCCAATTTTGGGCTTACCGCCGCGTTGTCGGGTGAGGCGATGTCCCAACCACGGGCGGTGGTATTGGTTTCTGGCGGACTCGACTCGTCGACGGCGCTGGCGATAGCGCGCTCCCAGGGATTCGAGTGCTACGCATTATCGGTCGCGTATGGTCAGCGCCACGTCGCAGAGCTCGAGGCGGCGGCGCGGGTCGCAGCAAGGCTGGGTGCACGCGAACATCGAGTGATGCAGGTTGATCTGGCCGGTATAGGCGGATCGGCGCTCACGGACCTTAGAATACAGGTGCCTGAGAGCCCAGCCCCGGGTATTCCAGTGACCTATGTCCCGGCGAGGAATACGATCATGCTGGCCTTGGCGCTCGCATGGGCGGAGGTGCTGGAGGCCGAGGCCGTATTCATCGGAGTAAACGCCGTAGATTACAGCGTATCGGGTGATACGCGCGTCTGGTTGCGAGGACGTTCAGGCGCCCGCCTGATGCGAATCGAGGACGTCTGCAATTTGCCGTCGGAGGACCGTTACGAGACGCTAGCGGTAGACCTGTCCTCTCTTCAGATTGCCTGGAAGCCCTTGCAAGGGCGCCATCGGCACGACGTATCCGGCAAAAGATGCTTTCGCCTCCGGCTCGAGCGAGGTCAGCGGATTGAAATTACCGAGGATCATTCGCTGTTTACCATCGACGCGGGCGGCGATCTCGTTACGGTTCGAGGTGATGAGATCGTGCTGGGGATGCCACTGGTGGTGCCGTTCGATTTGTCATTGCAAGCAAGCGCATGGGATCGCGATCTCGAAACGATTGATCTGAGGTGGCTCGGCCAGACCAGGTCTCGCTCCGGCCGTGTTAGTTCCGTCACCGAGGCCGATGGACAATTGACGAATCGATTGCGCCGCGTTCGGGTTCCGGTTCAGTTCCCAATGACCGACGAATTTTTGAGAATCGTCGGGCTTTGGTTGGCGGAGGGCGGCAAGCACGAAAGCACTTCATCGCGTAGCTTGGCGTTTTCTATTGGAGGACTGGAGGGAGCCCCTGACCTGTTGAGTCAATACTTTGCTTCGTATGGTCTGCCCGTCTCCAAATCGCCGGCGAATGGCTTCGATTTCCGCGTGGAGTCTTCGACGTTCCACGAGGTCTTCAGGCGTCTCGAGCTTCTCGGCACCGCCAAATCCGGCACCAAGCGTTTTCCGGGCTGGTTCTGGAACCTTTCCCAGCGCCAACGACGTATTCTCGTCGCCGGTTTCTGGGATGGCGACGGTTGTCAGGTGTGGAAGGGCGAGGCTCCCGTTCACCAGAAGTCACGCCAACTCATAGAAGAGCTCTATCATTGCCTGCTCCTCGACGGAATATTTCCAACTGTGAAGCGAGCCGCTCATGGTCAAATGCGTCTCGCCTTGACGCGTAGTTCCGATTTCGCTAGGTTCGTCGAGCTCTATCCGCTATGGCATCGGGCGAAACGGGACTCGCTTGGAGTCGCCGCGGCGCTCGAAGGGCGTGACAAGACCACTGAATTGTGGAAGAGCGAGGGTCTCTGGAAAGCGGTCGCTGGTGCGGAACTCGCGCCAGGACTCAAGAGCAGGGCTTACAATTCGGGAGGCAAGTATGACTGCGGGGTACGGGCGCAGCGATGTGCGTTCGCTGCGATCTCCTCACTGGACCGACTGAGGGACTCGAAGCTCGCGTTCCTGCGCGTCGTCGATATCGAACCGGTTGCGCATCAATTTATGTACGACCTTTCGGTCGAGGGTGCGCAGAACTTCATCGCCAACGGTTTCCTGGCTCATAACTCGGGTTATCCCGATTGCCGCCCCGAATTCATAGAAGCGTTCGAACAGATGGCTACCCTAGCCACCAAAGCCGGCGTCGAAGGCAAACCGTGCCGCATTTACACGCCCTTGATCGCGCTGTCAAAGGCCGACATCATCCGGGAGGGCGTGCGCCTCGGCGTGGATTTCTCTTTGACCGTTTCCTGCTACCAGGCGGATTCCGAGGGACGCGCCTGCGGCCGCTGCGATTCCTGCCGGCTGCGGCGCGAGGGATTCGAGGCAGCGGGCATTGTGGATCCGACGCGATATCAGAATCGCGACTAGGACACCGTCTGGGGATATATCGTAGAATCCCTGAACCTCATGACCTGGCCGGCGAGTTCGGCTATGATGCGCGGCCCGCTGGGACGGTAGCTCAGTTGGTAGAGCAAGGCCCTTTTAAGGCTTTGGTCCTGGGTTCGAGTCCCAGCCGTCCCACCATTCCCTCATTTCCAGCGACTTCCAGGGTCGCCGCACGCTATGCGCAGCAACAAAGACCAGGTTAAAGGCCGTGTCGAAGGGGCGAAAGGATCAATTAAGGAAGCTACCGGCAAGCTTGTGTTTCCGGTTGCCGTCCAAGGGAGCGTTCAGCGACGCGCGTTGCTTATCGCCGGATTTGCCGGGGTCGTCAGTTGTGCGGTTCCTCATGTCGCTCTTGCGGTGGCAGCAGTCGGTTCGGCGGGTGCAGCCGGCAATCGACGATTCTCGGTCTTCTATAAGGGCCATAGGATCGGCGCCCATACGGTCCTTTATTCGTCGGAAAGCGAAGACATGCGGATCAACACCGAGATCCATCTCTTGGTCAAGATAGCCTTTTTCACCGTGTTCGCGTTCAGTCACCGCTCTGAAGAAACCTGGCGCGATGGGCAGCTGATGTCCCTAAAAAGCGAAACGGTCGAGCATGGCGAAAATCTCCATGTAGAGGGGGCGGCGACGCCCGACGGATTTCGCGTGGTGAGCAAAGGCGGTCCGTTTATCGCTTCGGCCGCAACCTTGACGTCGAATAGCCTGTGGACCCCGGCGGTGCTGGAGCAGGAGACGGTGGTCGACGCGCAGCATGGTGGCATCATCGGCGTGAGCTCACGCAAGTTAGCCGACGAGGATATCGTGATCGGCGGCCGCCCAGTCCGCGCCACGCGCTATACGTTTATCACCCCCTATCTCGCCGGCAGCATTTGGTATGACGAGGAAAGTCTTTGGGTGCATGGCGAGTTCGAGCGTGACGGTGCGAGGATCGTGTATGAGCTGGATACGTGAGGCCTGCCTATCGGCCGCGCAGGGGAGCCTTCATGAGGCTGTTTAGACAACCGTCATGGCTGGCCGCGGCGATCATGGCAAGCACGCTTGCAGGCTGCTTGGCGGTGTCCGTCGTCCTCGCCCCCGCGCCGGTGACTCTTGCCACCGGGACCCCCGGCGGCATCTATCATCCCGTTGGCAACGCCATCTGCCGCATGTTCAATCTGCCGGGCGAGCATCAGCCAAGGCCATGCGTTGCCGTGACTTCCGATGGCTCGGTGGCGAATATCCGGCGGGTTGAGAGTGGCGAGTCAACGTTTGGCCTTTCCCAGACCGACGTCGCCTATGCCGCTTTTCATGGGGAGGGACCGTTTGCTGCCGCAGGCCCCAATCCGAAGCTGCGCATGTTGATCGCGCTGTATCCCGAAGCATTTACCGTTGTCGCTGGTGCTGATACCGGTATACGCGATTTCCAGGATTTGCGCGGTAAGCGCATCGGCATCGGCAAGAGCGGCGCCGGATACACCTACACCCGCGATGTCCTCCTTGAATTGTATGGCTGGGTGATACCGGAGCCTGAACGGGTGCTGGAATTCGGGCCTGCGGACCAGAACGCGGCTCTTTGTAACAACAAGGTCGAGGCGATCATTTTTGAGGCGGGTCATCCCAACGGACTCACGCAGGAGGCGACGACGGGCTGCCGGGCGAGGCTGGTGCGCGTCACTGGCCCGCCGATCGACCGGCTGCTTGCGACGCATTCCTATTACATCGCCTCTGTGATCCCCGGCGGCATGTACGCCGGCAACCCCGACGATGTCCCGACAATCAGCACGCTGGCCGTGCTCGTCACATCGAATGATCAGCCGGACGAGTTGGCCTACGGTGTCGTCAAGGCGGTGTTCGAGAACCTCGCCGATTTCCGCCGCTTGCACCCCGCGCTTGCGACCTTGGATATCAAGGACATGGTACCCAGTGAGGCCGTCATGCCGATCCATTCAGGAGCGCTGAAATATTATCGTGAGGCTGCCCTTGTCCACTAGGCACACGGCCAAATCGTTGAAATCCGCGAAGTCGAGCTTCGGACGGACCGAGGCCGGCCGGCAGAGCGGCGGCGAGCGAGCGCGATTTTTTCACCGCGCCGCACGCGACCGTCTTAATTGTTCAGCTTCCTAACGTTATGTACGATGGCGTACAGACTCACGATGTCGGTACACCCGACAATTCTGGCCGGCGAGGAGAGTGTCCACCACCGTCGAGCGGTTAGTCCCGACGGTCATCCATTGTTTGCCGCGGTGATCGAAAGTTTTCTCAATCGTACAAGAGGCATGCCATGCTCAAGTCTTTCGCTGTCAGATGTTTCGCCGCACTGCTGATCCTGGCGGCTGCTGCGGGAGGATCCCTCGCGCAGGCGGATCCGGTGACCGTCCAGCAGCAGCTATTTGATGCCCTCGCCCGGAGCGATGTGCAGGCGGCACTCGCTTTATTTACCGAAGATGCGGTAATCGATTCCGAAAGTGGTTTCTGTGCGAAGGCCCCGTGCGTGGGCAAGGCCGCCATCCAGAAGGATTTCGAGCGTTACGTGGCGGACAAGAGTCGTCACGTCACGCCGCTCAACACGTATGTCTCAGGCAATGTCCTGGTCACGCGCTTTGAAGCGCGCAGTGCGGCTATCCAGAAGGCTGGAGTCGACCGTATCATTCTCTGGAGCATTCGCGAGATGCGAGGGGACAAGATCGCGTCTAGCCGCTGCTGTCTGCCGGAACGCACCGACCCGCAGACAGCCCGCTTTCTCGAATGGGATTATGCGCACCCGACCCAATGAAGCGGCCCAGCCCTGGTCTGTTAGTCCCACGGCTGCGCTTGTCATGTTAGAGGCGAAATACAAGATGAAGGAGGCCAGTGATGCGTAGATTTGCTGTTGCAGTCTTGATCCTCGGTAGCTTGCTGAGTGGGTGCATTGGGTTTGTCGGGCCCGGTGGTGGAAGGGGCGGCTACTATCATCATCACGATTGGCGCTAGAAGAGATCTCCCTGTGAGGGTATTCGTCCTGGGAACGCCCAAAATTTTTACCTAACGGAAAAATATCATGCTCTATACCATTGCGGTCGTATTGATCATCCTCTGGCTTCTTGGTCTCGTCACCTCGTATACGATGGGCGGGGTCATTCATATCCTACTGGTCATCGCGGTGGTGATGATTCTGGTTCAGGTCATTCAGGGACGGCGTTTATAGGCGGGCGGCTTAAGGGGACGGAGTTGGAAAGCCGCAATTTTTCTGGAGAACAATAATGCACATAAAATACTCAATGGCTGCGGCGGCCCCAATCCTCGGATTTGTGTTCGGTGAAAAAGGCCTGATTGGCGATTTATCCCTTGAAGGGACGAAAATCTCGAAGATCAAGGATTGACGATCCCCGCCGAGGCGCGGCATCGCGCCCTCGGCGGAGCGGGCATCTCCAACACCAACGACACGCGACCATGCTGATTGATGCATGATGGCAGCGGGGTCCGTGGCCGCCAGCGCGGCAATCCTCATTTACGCCGGCGTACACGTGCGGCAGGGCAAGTTCGGGCTCAGCGCGTAGGTCAGAACTTCATCCAGGGTGTAGCTCGGCTTGTCCTGCGCCGGTCCTATTGGCGAAGGCCGCCGTTGCACGGGGGTACTGGTAAGATGCTCACCGTTAGTGACGCGATTTAATAGAGCCGACAATCGAAGAGGAAGGGCGAACCCGCGAAAGAGTCGCCTGGCAACAGGAGGAGAGCGGTGGCTCTGGCGACAAAAGGGGCGATGCTCGATGAATGCGGCGGGGTTGCAGGTCTTCAACAAGGGTCGCGGGCGCGCTTTTGTCGTTGGCGCGCGTAAGGATTCAGCCGAGGCAAGTGCGCTCGCAGCGTGGCTGGCCGAGCGGATCGACGTAGTGCGTTTCGAGCAGCGAATTGGCACCGGCGTGTTCTACGTCGACTACGACGATGGAACTGCTCTCCCCGGTCGATTCATTCGCAGTCTGCGAGACAAGATCCATACGCTCAACCGCGCGAACCCCGAGCCATTCGATATCACACCGGTGCACTCGCTGAGGGGACGTGTTCGTCTGCGAGTGACTGGCGTCACAGAGCGGGATCTTGCCACGCTGACGATGCTCGCCGGCGGGCTGCCCGGAGTGAAGCGTACCAAGCACCTGACCGGCGGGCGCACCATGCTGGTGGTCTATGACCCCGAAAAGATCAGTGAAGGACTCATTGTGGCAATGCTGCTGAAGAGCGATCCGGCCGAATGGGAGCGCGACTGGCACCAGCCAACTCCGATTCGCTGGGGTGGCGCTTTGGCCTGCACCGGAGTTCTCGTCATGTGCCTCACGCGCGCGGTGTCTTTTCCTTGGCTGGCCTTGGGAGTTGCGCAGAACTCACTGCGGCCGCTTGGTCGCAGCATCGTAGCGCTCCGCAAAGGCCAGATCAGCATCGATCTTCTCGATGTGGCGGCAACGTTCGCAGCGCTCGCCACGCGTCGGCCCATTACCGCCTCCTTCGTAATCTGGATGGTCGGGGTCGGCGATCTACTGCTCGACATCTCTGCCAACAACGCGCGTTCCGCGCTGTCGATGTTGATGCAGCGCAGGGACCAAGAAGCGTTGCGGCTCCTTGCGGATGGCACCATCGAAACGGTGCCGGTCGGGCACCTCCAAGTCGGCGACCATTTCATGGTCCACACGGGGCACGGCATCCTCGCCGACGGCAGGGTTGTGTCGGGCTTGGCGGAGGTCGACGAGAAGGCGCTCACCGGCGAGTCGCGCCTCCTCTCGAAGAAGGAAGGCGATCCGGTGTTCGCTTCGACGGTCGTGGCCGAGGGCCACCTCATCGTTGAAGTGGAACGTTCCGGTAAGAATACCGAGGCGGCGAAGATCGAAAGAATCTTGAATACCGTCGGATCGAAGCCGCTCACTCTGCAGCGCGATGCGCTCGACTTTGCGAGCAAGCTCGTTCTTCCGACCTTCGGAATCGCTTGGCTCGCTGCAGCTCTGTCTTCCGACGTCAGCCGTGCGGTGTGCGTGCTCATCACCGACTTCGGAACCGGCTTTCGCATCGCGCTACCGACGACCGCGCTGACCGCCATGACGCTTGCCGCGCGCGAAGGAGTGCTGGTCAAAGGCGCTCAGTACCTCGAGCGACTCGCGAAGACCGACGTCATCATTTTCGACAAGACGGGTACGCTCACGAGCGGTGTGCCGGAAGTGGTCGAGGTGGTTACCGCCAGAGGGGTGAAGGAATCGACCCTCATGAAATTGTGCGCTTCGGTGGAGGCTAGGCACGACCATCCCGTCGCGAGGGCACTGAAGTCTTACGCGAAAGGACACGGCATTCGATTGGTCGAGCCGGAGCCGGGAAGCGAGGAGTACACGGTGGGGCTGGGACTGTCCGCACGCGCCGCGGGGCGTCGCGTGAGAGTTGGCCGCGCAATGTGGATGGAGCGCCAAAAGCTCAAGATCCGTCCCTCGTTCAAGAGGCACCTTGCCCGTTTCGAGAAGGACACGCGTTCGAGTCTTTGCGTTGCAGTCGATGACGAAGTGGTCGGAGTGGTCGCTTACTCCGACGGCACTCGTCCGGAGAGCGCGGCCATCGTGCGGCGGTTACGAAACAACGGCCAGCGGCAGGTCGTGCTCCTGTCGGGCGACAGCCCCGAAGTGGTGAGGAATCTCGCCCGCGCGGTGGGAATCGACAGAGCCGTGGGCGGTCTCCTCCCGGAACAAAAAGCCGACTATGTAAGGACAATGCGGGCGGCGGGACGTGTTGTTGCCATGGTGGGCGACGGCATCAACGATGCGCCCGCTCTGGCGGCAGCCGACGTGGGAATTTCGATCGCCGGCAGCACGGATGTCGCCCTTGAGACCGCGGACGTGGTGTTGCTCGGCGGCGGCCTGGCCCGGCTCGAGAAGGCGTTCCAGATCAGTGAACGAGCCATGTCCAGTGTTCGGCAGAATCTGGGAATCATCGTCGTGCCAAACGCCGTTGCGATCGCCTTGGGCGCGTTTGGACTCATTGCCCCGCCCATGGCCGCCATCATCAACAATGGGACCACCTTCTTGGCGGTGCTCGTGGGAACGATTCCGCTTCTCAAGATGCCGCCCCGGCTGGGCGTTGAGAACTCGGAGAGCGAGCCGGATTCGACCATTACCCATTTGCTCGATGCACCTGCCTCGACCATCGAATCGCGGGATTCACCGCGGTTCTTGGCTGCTGGAGGGGCATGAAAGGATGAAAGCCATGTCGCTGGCACTAACTACGTTTCGCGCCTTCCTGTTCTTGGTCTCCTTTTCCGGCACCGAGAAGCACCTTGTTCGGCTGGTGAAAGGGGTGGTCGACTGGTGGTCGGGAAAGAAGATCGCGGTAATCGGTCCGACGGCCAGCGGCAAAGACAGCTTCCTGGCGCGGCTGCAGAACCGAGAAATCCCGCCGGTCCATTCGAACTCGCCGATGGGAGAGAAGATCAAGTCCTTCAGGGTGAAGCTGGCACTTTCGAGTCATCAAGCCATCGATATCACCTGCAAGGGCGTGATCAACATCGGCGGCGAGACCGATTACCGCGACGCACCATCGGGATGGCTTGCAGTGTGTAAAGATGCTGACGTGATCTTTTACGTGATGACCATTAAGGATTTGGCCGGCTCAAAGTTCCTCAAAGGTCGAAGAATTCGCCAAGATCTCGATTGGCTCCTGACCGCATTGCCCCATCTCAAGCAGGGCGTGCTCATTCACATTTTGATCAATAAGATCGACGAAGAAATCGAGAGCCATACCGACTATCGCGCTTTGGCCGAGGAGTTGGCAAAGAAGCTCGGTGCGCTCGACCAAACGGTCAAAAACGTGCTGCACCCGTACGAGGCGGGATATACCGGCGCGACCTTGATCTCCATGAAGAACCAGCAGATCTACACGCGCGCGATCAATAATGTCCTGCGGTCTGTCTATTCTGCGTTCCACGGGACCGCGAAGCGCAAGAAGGCGAGGTAAGTCGCGATGCGTGCCTACTGGATTCTCCCGAATCGCGATCAGAGCGATGCCATTCTGGCGAGCGACGGCGAGACAGTCCGACCCTTGAGACAGATACTCGACCCGAAGCTCCGACCCGAGGGGTTTTCGCATGGCGTACCGACGGAGCTCCTGGAGAAATGTGGGCCCAAGGGTCTCGCGGAGATTCTGTTTGCGCAACGGTTTCCCGGCTGGAATCAAGATGAGGAGCTTTTTTCCGTATCGACGCCAGCCGGTCTCGATTCTTCGGGACGAGTGGTTCACTTGGGACTCCTGTTCATTCTCGAACCGCATGAACGCCCGAGATTCGAACTGCCGTATGCCGGTTTATCTAAGGAAGATCAGACCTATGCACGCGTTTTGATGCATCGAATGACGTCATCCCGGCGTGGCGATTCTTGGGCGCAGAGTGTGCGCGACCTTATCGAACTTCCCTCCGACAGTCGGCCGGCAACGAATGTCGCGCTCGATCGTTCCGTCGTCCGGTTCTATTCGCCCTATGTGGTCGGTCCCGGCGGTTTGATCAAGAAGGCCGTGAATTGGAGGAAACCGGGCACGACCGTCAGCATGTTGCTGATTCTCTTCGCCGTCGTGGGCGTGTGCCTTTCTATCCGCGCGTGCGAACAATTCTCGCGGCGCGCAGGCCAGACTGGAGTGGTGACATGGCATTTCAACTGAGCGCGAAAGAGTCAGTGAGCGACGGGATCACGCGCAACGTGAGGCGTCAGATCGAAAAGGCGCTCAAGCACTTGGGCGCGAAAAGCAAGCCAAGCCAGCGCGGCGTGTCGCAGAACGAGGCCGTCCACGAGGTCCGCAAGTGCTTCAAGAGGGTGCGGGCCGCTCTGCGTCTGGTGCGCGAGGAGCTCGGCGATGATGTGTACCGCGAGGAAAACTGGTGTTTTCGCGATGCCGCTCGGCCGCTCACCGAGGTGCGCGATGCAGAGGTGCTCGTTGAGAGTGTGGACAAGCTCGCTCAGCAGTTCGCGGAGGCGATCGAACCGGGAGCATTGGCGAAGATTCGTGAGGCTTTGCTTGCAAATCAACAGGAAGTGACCCGCCGCGTACTCGACGAAGGCAAAGCGTTCGCTGCGGTGAAAGAAGCCGCTGCCCGCTCCCTCGCGAGACTTTCGGGTTGGAGGATCGAGCGCACCGGTTGGGCCGCCCTGGAGAGCGGCCTCAGACGCGTATACCGCGCGGGTCATCGCGCACTCGCATTGGCCTTGGAAAACTCGAGTGTGGAGAATCTCCACGAGTGGCGCAAGCAAACCATGTACCTTTGGCATCAGCTGCAACTTCTCGAGGGCGCCTGGACGGGCAGCGAGAAGGATCTGGTCGAACGGACTCACCAACAATCGACGCTGCTCGGTGAAGACCATGATCTGGCCGTTCTTCGGGAAACGCTCGCCGCCGATCCGCTTGCTTACGGCGGCCACCGCATCCTGAAGGGCGTATTCGCGGTCATCGATCGTCGGCGCCAGGAGCTCGAGAGGCAGGCGTTCGCTCTTGGCCAAGAACTCTACAAAGACCCGCCAAAGGTCTTCACTAGTCGAATCGAGACATGGATGAACTATGGGGAGGTCAATTGAAGAATGACAGCCAATTTCAAGACCTACTGAAGGTCTTGGGTCGCGACCCGCGGTTGAAGCGAGTCATGGCCAGACGCCAAATTCGTGGAAAAGGCGGAGCCAATGTCGAACACGTGACTGATGTTGTCTTACTTCTTTTGGCTATCGCTTCCCGCTTTGCGACGAAAAAGAAGGCCCGAGCCCTCGACGAGCTCATGGATTTCATTTTCTTGCTGGTTCAAGTCAGCCTGTTGTTAAAGGAAAATATCTTTGATCGGCCTGAAGTAAAGAAGTTCTTTAGTCAAAGCTCCAACGAAATTTACTTATTAGCGCAAAAATACGTCGCTATGGTTTCGCCGAAGACAAAAACAATACGCCCCAAGCGTAAGTCGAGGTTGGCATGAATGGAATTTCCCCGCCATCAGCTTCGACCAACTGGTGAGACCTGCGAGAGAGAAGCCGCAGGGTTTGGGGGAAACCGCACAGCGTTTTGAGGTCGAAATCTCCTTGAGAACTTCTATGTTATGTGCGATCTTGTGAAAATAGGGGGCGCCTCATGAAATCAAAGAAAGCAATCACGCTGTTGACGAGGATCGAGACGTTACTGTCCGATGCTCTCAACGAATATTCAGTCATTGAAAAGCACGTCGAGAAAAACGTCCGAGCGGTACTTCTTTCTGCACAGGCATCGGTCGTCAGCGCGATAAAATTTATTAGTGCCCTTCCATCTACTGAAGTCCGGCAGAAGCCTGCGAAGAGTCGGAAGGGCGGGCGACGGCCTCTTGAAGCTAAGAGCAAGGCGAAACCTTCGGTAAGAGCCAAAAAGCGTTACGCAGCCCCCGCCGCTAAGAAACGCCGCTGAAGACTTGGAAGCCTCTCGTCCACGGTGTGGACGCTCCCCGCCGCCGAATGGCATGGAGAGCATCGTCGGGGCCGAGGCGCTGAATGGTTGCCAACAAATGCGGTAGTTCGAGATCGAACGCGTGGCCGCCGATTATTTGGCGGACAGGAGATGATGCGATATGAGCATAAAGTGGGTACTCGCGATCGGCGTCGGACTTGCGGGCGGCTGGGCTGCTAGAAGTCTCGCCGATTCGCCTGAAGGCGCCGGCGTGAAGCTTCTGGAGATTGCGCTGAAGACCAAGGAGCGGGTGGGCCGCTGGGCGGCGCTCGAGGCCGAGCGTCTGGACGATATGTTGGCAGAGGCACGCTCGACGGCTGAGCCGAACGTCTCACGCTCGAATGGAGCCACGAACAAATCTAGAGCGAAAGGCCAGTCCGGGAATGGGCGTCGACGGACCCGACCGGTGAAGCGCGCGGAACAAGCATAGCGGGCAGCCGAGATGCGTCGGCGGCCAGAATGACAGACGCTGGGGGAAGCTTGAGTCACTCCGAACAAGACGTCACGCTTCCGGGTTCGCTCCCCGAGATTCGGGAGCAGCCCAAGCCTATCGATGAACCGTTGCGCCTGGTGCACCATCATCCGGGGTATCTGCGAATTCGAGCAGGCGCATTCATCCATCCGGAAGACAACCGCTCCGTAGTGACTGCGGCGCAGACCGCTGCTGAGGCTGTTCCTGGGTTTCGCTCGTGGTCTCTCAACCCAAAGACCGGCAGCGTCGTAGTTGAATATAAACCTGGCACGATCGATGCCGACGATCTCCTCAAGCACATCGCGAAGAGCGCGGGATTTCGAGGTGTGGAGAACTTGGCCAGCAACAAGATGAATCGCCAGGAACTGGTCAGCGCATTCCTCGATACCGTGCAGGACGTCAACCAGGTCGTTAGTGAGCTGACAGGCGAACGAGCGGACCTACGAGAGTTGGTGCCCGTCGCCCTCGCCGCAGTCTCCGTGCTGTCCTTCGTGCTCAATGAGGATCGCGGCCGCCTGCCACAGTGGAGCAGCGCTCTCTACCGTAGTTATCGCGTCTTCATGCACTGGCATAGACCAGAAGTTCGAACCCGCGAAAGAGTCGCCCGGCAAGAGGAAGAGCGCGGTGGCTCTGGCAAAAAGAGCGGCAAACCGCGGTGAGCTGGTTGCGCAAAGGACTCGACCGCACCAACTGACGGCAGCCGACGAGGCGGGAGCGCCTTGTGTGGATTTTCAAACTTCGCTGCGCGAGTCTGATGACCCGGGCGCTGCTCTCTTTGCGTATTCAGGTCGGTATTTATCCGCACAGACGGCCTAGGCCCCATCGTATATATTTTTTAGTTAATGTCGATCGATCTTTATTCCTTTTCGATGGCTTTCGCCCGATAGCCAACAGGAGAGTGACATGATCAAGGAAACAGCCAGGAAGAAGAGCGTGAAGTCGCGCAGATTGCACAAGCCGGCGAGTAAGAACGGTACAGATATTGCCGCGAAAGTCGAATCCTTGTTGCCGGTCGGCTCGCCGCAGCGGACTGCGGCTGGGGTCGCGGCGGCAGCCGGGGGTGCCTTGCTGGTTGCTGCAGCGCTCGGGGTGGGCCCCACAGCGCTCGCCGGGGCAGTCGGTTACCTCGTCTACCGCGAGACTCGTCGACGGTGATGAGTGGTGGACGACGCGGCGTTGGCCTGATCAAGCTAACATTCCTGCACGGAGAGGACACCCCATGTCCGATATCGAGGTTGTCAAACCGCATTCGCTGACGATCGCAAAGGCTAAAGCGCTGGTACAGAAGGCGGCCGACGCGCTTGCTGCTGAGCATGACCTCAGTAGCGAATGGCACGGCGATACCCTGCACTTTCATCGCTCGGGTGTCGATGGCCGGATCCAGGTTACCGATTCGGAAATCCGGCTCCATGTAACTCTCGGTTTCTTGCTGAAGCCGTTTAAACGGAAGTTTGTCGATCAAATCGAGCGTAACTTCGATAGCTTGTTGGCTGAAACACAACCAAGAGCTCAGGGAAAAAAGCGGTCCTGAAAGACAGGGCGTACCGGCCGGCGCCGCTACCCGGTCATCGCGCTGAATGTGCAGCAGAAAGCGGGCTCTATCTATCTACGCTGCCAGCTTGCGCTGATTGGCGTGGCGGTCGTTTGCGCTGGGCGTTGTATATGAGGTCGCGCCCGAGGCGCAATAGTCTTGACGAGTTCGGGTTGCAGATATTGGCAACGCTGGATGATTGATGGTGTTCCACCACGGCCGTCACGAGCAACGCCAAGCTGATGTCTCGGGTGCGAAGAAACGTAGTGTTCATATCGTCGATACCAACGATAGAGCAGCCATGCATAAATTGTCCGCAACGAATTCAGGGTTGCGGTATAAAAAGATTGTAAAGCTCCGCCCGCAGCTCCATTTGGAGCCCTTCGGCATCGCCGAACTGTCGATCAACCCTCGCCAAGATTCAGGTCGACACCGACGATCAGGGTGTTGTTTGGTTGAGCGGCAGAGCGCCGACGCAAGATGCGAGTGATCTCGCCGAGATGATCGCGAAAAGCACCGAGGGTGTGACCAGGGTTCACAACAAGATTGCTGTGCGGGAATGATTTTAGGTATTAGCCCCGGGCGATTTGCTTCGGCCTAAGCGCGTTACCGTACAGACCATTCGATCCGGCTATGAGAGATTGCAGCAACGTTAAGAACGCGCCCGAGAAAATCACCGCCGGTAGTGTCTAATTCGGCACCAGCGCGAATGATAACGGGCTAGTCGATACTAGAAGGACCAGACAGCTATGCGTATTGATTCACAAAGACTCGCCAAGGGCGTCGCCGCATTCGCGGTGACGGCAGCGGCGCTAGCGGCATGCGCCAGCAACCCCGCGGCGGACGAGAAGATCGCCGTAGCGAAGGCATCGCTGCAGCGCGCCGAGGGATCCGGGGCACCGGAATTCGCGCCGGTAGAACTTGCGACCGCCCGCGACAAGCTCGCCGGCGCGGAAAAGGCCAATGCGGACCGGAAGCTGCAACCGGCTACCATGCTGGCGGAGCAAGCGAACGTAGACGCCGAGCTTGCCGAAGCAACCGCGCAGGAGCAACGCTCGCACAAAGCGGCGATGGAATTCGACACGAGTATGCAGGCCCTGCGCCAGGAATCGATGCGCAGCTCACAACCGACTCAATGAGGCAATGACATGAACGCGAAAATCGTGATGGGAATGGGTCTGGCGCTTATCCTCGCCGGCTGCGCCTCAACCCCGAGGCCGAATGCCGCATTGGAGAATGCGCGGGCCGTGGTGCAAACGGCGGAAGCGGATCCGAACGTCAACAAGTATGCCGCCTTGGATTTGGAAGCAGCGAAACAGCAGCTGGAGATCGCTGATGCGGCCGCGATGCATCACCAGGATGCCGCCATTGCGCAGCCAGCCTATCTCGCTGCGCAGACGGCACGCCTCGCGCTGGCGCATGCCGCGGCAAAAGCAGACGATGCCCGAGTGGCGGCGGGTCAGGGCGAGCGCGACAAGATTCAACTGGCGGCCCGCACTCGCGATGTCGATAATGCCAAAATGGCGACCAATGCGGCTTTGGGCCAGCGCGATGAGGCCGCAGAACAAGCGGCTCGCTTGCAGGCGGAAGTGGACCAGCTCAAAGCGAAGCCCACGCCACGTGGACTGGTGCTCACTCTTGGGGACGTGCTGTTCGATACCGGCAGAGCGGAGCTAAATCCCGGCGCGGCGCGCAAGCTCGACCAACTGGCGCAGTTTCTCAACGACCATCCCGAGCGGCGTGTGCAAATCGACGGCTTTACCGATAGCGTCGGCACGGATTCGTATAACCAAGACCTCTCGCAACGGCGCGCCGACGCCGTCAAGTCTTCGCTGATAACGCGCGGCATTGATCCGTCACGGATTGGCAGCCAGGGCTATGGAAAGGGCTTCCCGGTCGCGAGTAATACGGAGTCAGGCGGAAGACAGTTGAATCGCCGTGTCGAAGTGGTGATCGGCGGAGACAATGGCGGATCGATCGCGGCGCGCGGCTGAGTCCGACGGAATGTGTATAGCGTAGTAGTGGTGGGGTGGGGCAGCGGCACTCCACTCCTTTTCTATACCACGCGTTGACGAACTGAAGGGTGTAAGAACCCCAATCGGCCGGTGGCAGACCCGATTCTTGCTGCGCGCTATGTACGGCAACGCACGGACGCGCCGTCACATACGGGCGATCATCGCCGGTTAGTTGAGCGGGCGCGCAGCGCCGGCTCCGGCCTTCGAAGATTTTTCACACGGGCGCCAAATGGAACAAGCGGGCAACACGCGTATCGGCATTGACGATGTTGGAAGCGCGGCCGTGCTGGACGCCCCTCCGCAGGAGAGGCTCGATATCGCGCCGACCCTGCAACGGGCGATATTCAACAGCGCGAATTTCTCGAGCATCGCCACCGATGCCAAAGGCGTCATTCAGATTTTCAATGTCGGCGCCGAACGCATGCTCGGATTCACGGCGGTCGAAGTCATCAACAAGATCACGCCCGCAGACATTTCCGATCCGCAAGAAGTAATCGCGCGAGCCAAATTGTTGAGCATGGAGTTGGCCACGCCGATCGAGCCAGGCTTCGATGCCTTGGCGTTCAAGGCCTCGCGCGGCATCGAGGACATCTACGAGCTCACTTATATCCGCAAGGACGGCAGTCGCTTTCCTGCCATGGTGTCCGTCACGGCCCTGCGCGATGCTCGAGAAGCGATCATTGGCTACCTCCTCATCGGCACCGACAATACGCTGCGCAATCGATTCGAGGCCGAGCAGAAGCGGCTCGATCAGCGTCTGCGCGATCAGCAGTTCTACACCCGTTCCCTGATCGAATCGAACGTCGACGCGCTCATCGCCACGGATCCATCCGGCATCATTTCGGACGTCAATAAACAGATGGAGGCACTTACCGGCTGTACGCGCGACGAATTGATCGGTGCGCCATTCAAGAACTATTTCACCGACGCCGAGCGTGCCGAGGCCGGCATCAAACGCGTGCTGAAGGAAACCAAGCTCACCAACTACGAGCTCACCGCGCGCGCCCGGGACGGCAAGGAAACGGTGGTATCCTACAACGCCACCACGTTCTACGATCGCGACCGCACCCTGCAAGGAGTGTTTGCGGCGGCCCGAGACATCACGGAGCGAAAAATTCTCGACCAAGCGCTGCAGGGCGCCAAGCTGACGGCGGAAAAGGCCAATCTCGCAAAGTCGGATTTTCTCTCCAACATGAGCCATGAATTGCGCTCGCCGTTGAACGCGATTCTCGGCTTTGCCCAACTCATGGAATCGGGTACGCCGGCACCGACGCCGGCCCAAGGGCAGAGCATCGACCAGATCCTCCAAGCGGGCTGGTATCTACTGGAACTCATCAACGAGATCCTCGATCTCGCGCTGATCGAGTCGGGCAAGTTGTCTTTGTCGCCTGAGCCCATCTCGCTCGCCGAGGTGCTGAGCGACTGTCGTGGCATGATCGAACCCTTGGCGTTGAAAAGCGGCATCGGGTTGACCTTTCCGCGCTTCGACGACACGCCCTTTGTCAAAGCGGACCGGACTCGGCTTAAGCAGGTTTGCATCAATTTGCTTTCCAACGCGATCAAATACAATCGCGCGGGCGGCACGGTGGAAGTGATCTGCGCCTTGAATGCGGCGGAACGCACACGCATCAGCGTGCGTGATACCGGCAACGGATTGCCGCCGGAAAAGCTCGCCCAGCTGTTCCAGCCTTTCAATCGCCTCGGCCAGGAATCCGGCAGTGAGGAGGGGACGGGCATCGGTTTGGTGGTGAGCAAGCGATTAGTCGAGTTGATGGGTGGCGATATCGGCGCGCAAAGCACGGTCGGCGTCGGCAGCGTGTTCTGGATCGAACTGGATTCGACCGGTGCGCCGCGACTCGCCGCGGCGGCCGAACTCACGGTGGCCGTACCGGCGCGCCCGCATACGGATCCGCCGACGCGCACGTTGCTGTGCGTTGAGGACAACCCGGCGAACTTGTTGTTGGTTGAAAAGCTCTTGGAGCGACGGCCCGATATCCGTCTGTTGGTGGCGAAGGACGGCGTCCGCGGCATCGAAATGGCGCGCGCGGCGCGACCCGATGTCATTCTGATGGATATCAACTTGCCCGGCATCAGCGGGCTCATCGCCCTCGGCATCCTCGCGGAGGATCCGGAAACGGCGAGCATTCCGGTGATCGCGCTCAGCGCCAACGCGATGCCGGACGACATCGAGAAGGGTCTGGCAGCCGGCTTCTTCCGCTATCTGACCAAGCCGATCAAAGTCGACAAGTTCATGGAGACGCTGGACAGCGCGTTGGCCGTTGTCCAACACGAGGTAGGCCGCGCAGCTGCGCTACGAGGCGCTCGATGATCGATGCCAAGGACATTTTCGCTGCGCGCATTCTGGTCGTCGACGATCAGAGCGCTAACGTGCTGCTGCTCACGCGAATGCTGGAGGAGGGCGGATATCGCAGCGTGACCGCGACCATGAACCCGCTCGAGGTCTGCGCGTTGCATCGCAAGAACCGCTACGACCTGATCCTGCTCGACCTGCAAATGCCGGGCATGGATGGATTCCAGGTGATGGAAGGTCTCAAGACGAATGGGACGGACGGCTACCTCCCGGTCATCGTGCTCACGGCGCAACCGGGCCACAAGCTGCGTGCGCTGCAAACCGGCGCCAAGGATTTCATCAGCAAGCCCTTCGATCTCGTGGAAGTGAAAACCCGCATTCACAACATGGTCGAGGTACGTCTGTTGTACCGGCAGCTCGAGCATTTCAATGCCGTACTGGAACAAACCGTGCAGGAACGCACGGCCGAATTGCGCGAGAGTGAAGCGCGCTACCGCAGTCTCACCGAACTCGCCTCCGATTGGTTTTGGGAGCAGGACGAGAGCGGCAGTTTCACCAAGGTTTCCGGGCCCGTCCTGGATATGCTCGGTATCAGCGTCGACACATTGATGGGCGATTCGTGTCCTGCCTCGACGGGCGGGTGGGACGAGACGCAACGCCAGGCGCTGCAGGCCAAGATCGGTGCGCGTCAGCCCTTTCTGGATTTCGCCTTGAATCGCGCCAATCCCGACGGCTCGCACCAGCAGTTTCGTGTCAGCGGCGAGCCCATGTTCAACACCGCCTGTCGCTTTCTCGGTTATCGCGGAATCGGCGTTGAAGTCAGCGGCAAGCATTAGGCCGCTATCTCCGAAGCATCGACGTTGCACGTACTTCATCATCCTAGTGACAATCATCTGCTCGGGGCTCTGCCGCCCGTCGAGTTCGAGCGCTTGTCCGCAAGGCTGGAACTGGTTCCATTGTGCCTCGGCGACGCACTCTACGAGCCTGGGCGGCAGCTCGAGCACGCCTATTTTCCGATCACGGCCATCGTCTCGCTGTACTATGTGACGCAGTCGGGTGCAGCATCGGAAATGGCCGGCGTGGGCCCTGAAGGCATCGTCGGTATCCCGCTGTTTATGGGCGGCGACACCACGCCGAGCTCCGCGATCGTGCGCACGGCGGGGCATGCTTACCGCTTGGAGCGTCGCTTGCTCGCCGCGGAATTCCTGCGCGCCGGCGCTGTGCAGCGGCTGCTGCTGCGCTACACGCAGGCGTTGATCACCCAGATGTGTCAAACGGCCGCCTGCAATCGCCACCACTCGGTTGAACAGCAGCTCAGTCGCTGGCTCTTGTGGACCGTGGATCGACTCCCTTCGCAGGAATTGACCATGACACAGGAGTTGGTCGCCGGCTTGCTTGGCGTGCGCCGCGAAAGCATAACCGAGGCCGCGGGGCGCTTGCAGCAGGTCGGTTTCATCCGGTATCGGCGCGGACACATCGATGTGCTGGACCGGATCGGCTTGCAGTCCCGCGCCTGCGAGTGTTACGCCGCCGTTAAGAACGAGATGAATCGGTTGCTGCCCGGGGCGCTGTCGCGACAGGGTGTCGCGGCCGCGCACGCGTAGATTCCCGCGAGACGTGCGGCTGCAATGATTAGCCTAAAAAGGAAGTCAGGGTGCGGTAGCGTCCCGACAGGCGGATTCCCTTGTGTTCCAATTGCAATATGAACAGAGAAGGGAAATACCAACTGATGCATGCGGCAGCGAGTGGGTTATTCGGTCTTGGCTTGTTGAGTTCCGCCACCGCTTCCTCACCGTTCAACGGTGGAGGGTCGCCCGCCACGGTTGAGGCCGCGCGACCCATGTCGGTGACGACTCGGTCCTTCCTCCACCAAGAACATGCGTCGAACGCGCAGCTGGATCTGCGGTTGCCTGCAGATTCCTCTCCGGCGATCATTCCCCGCGGCGCTGCTGCACCCGCCTCGCCGCCCTTTCCCTCCGCGATCCACCATTTGGATCTCGGCAAGGCGGATCTCGACACAGATGATCGCGTTCCGCTTCCCGCCTTGGGCGCCAGCCGGTTGAGTTTTCAAGTGATGAGTCGGGCGCAGATATTTGTGCGCCGCGTACATCGGGAGGGATTGCCGATCGCGCGCCTATGGGAGTCTAAGTCCGCGTTACTCAGCATTGGGCTAAATCAAAGGGGTAAGCCGGGATTGTGGCTGAGTCAGAAAACTCATTAGCGTTCTCGCGGAATTGGCGGGTTTAACAAAGGGCCTAACCTCGTGGACGGAGAAGCCGGATCAACGGCGGCTCTGTGTGGATATCGAACTGACACGGGGACTGTCGCCCACCCCGAGGCAGAGATTGACGTGCGCGCTGATCGGGCGCTGAAGGCCTTTAATGCGCTCAACCCGACGAACCGCGAGCTGGCGGGCAAGGCAGTCGGTATGTTGATCTGTGGGAAAATAATTATAATATATTTATATAGTTAGGAGATGTTCATAAACTGTTTCTAGAACTACGGCTGGTTCTTTCTTCGGCAGGTGGCGGCCGTGCGATGTGGTTGACGGGCAGTGCTCGCAGCGCGCGATGGTATTCTCAGCAGCGTGCGGCCCATGTTCAATGCAGAGCTCATCAATCGAGCGTTCGGCGACCCGGGCGTCTATGTCGACCTGAAATTTGAACGCCGCGCGATCCTGTTCGATATTGGCGATATCGCCGCTCTGCCGACGCGCAAGCTGCTGCGCATCAGCGACGTATTCGTTTCGCACACCCACATGGATCACTTCTCCGGTTTCGATCACCTGCTGCGAGTCTGTCTGGGACGCGACACCGGCGTGAGCCTGTACGGTCCTGAGAGATTCATAACACACCTCGAACACAAGCTTGCGGCGTACACGTGGAATCTGGTCGAGAATTACGAGACCGAATTCGTCGTCCTCGGTCACGAGATCGACAGCCGGGGGTGCGTACAGCGCGCCCAGTTCCGCAGCACGAGCCGCTTCCAACGCGAGGCGCTCCCCGATGCCTCAGCGCCTCAAGGAGTGCTGCTGGAAACACCGCTGTTCCGGGTGCGCAGCGTGCCGCTCGAGCATCACGACATCACCTCGCTGGCCTTTGCGTTCGAGGAGAGCGTGCACATCAACGTGTGGAAGAGCCGGCTGAATGACCTGCGGCTGCCGACGGGGCCGTGGCTCACGGAATTGAAGAAGCGGGTGCGTGAGGGTGCACCGGATAGCACGCCGATTAAAGTGCGCTGGCGCACGCGCGATGGTGCGCATGTCCAGGAAATGGAATTGGGCGAACTGAAGCAGAAAGTACTGGAATTCGTGCCGGGCCAGAAGGTCTGCTATGTGACGGATGTGGCAGATAATGAGCGCAACAGGGGTGCTCTGGCCGCGTTCCTGCAGGGTGCAGATCTGCTCTTCATCGAGGCCGTATTTCTGGATGCCGACCGGGCACACGCGGAGCGCAAGGGGCATCTCACGGCGCGCGCCGCGGGCGCTATTGCCCGGACCGCCGGGATCAAGTCGGCCGTGCCGTTTCACTTCTCGCCGCGCTACCTCGGGCGGGAAGCGGAGCTGCGTGGCGAGTTCGCCGACGCCTGGCTGCAGCCACAGAACGGCGCCTGCGATTAGGTGCTTCGCCGGGGAGGACAGTGATGCCGCGCCGGTGTTGAACTCGTCTCGGCCGCTGTCGGTAAATGAGCGCAACTTTTCCGGAGTTTGGACTAACAACCCCGGTATAGTTTGGTGGCTCGCAAAACCGAGCGTTAGCGGCAGGAATACCTTTGGATGGCAACGGACATAACAGGCAACTGACCACCGATTCACCCTGGGCCGTGTATGAGGCCGTGGGCACAGGCATTGCGGTGACCAGCCCCGGTGGAACCTTGGATTTTTTCAATGTTGCCCTAATCAAACTCATGGCGGACGGCGCCCGGACAGTGCTGGGAGCGTCGATTTTCGATTTGCTGGATGGTGCGAACGGCGACCTGCAGAGCTTGCACGCGGCAGCGCTGGCGACAGACACGGAGCAACGTGCCCTGGTGCGCAACGCGTCGGGCAGGTTCTTGGCGAATGCGGTTCTGCGTCGATTGACTTGCGGTGACGGACACCATGTGGTGTGGTCTTTCGTGAACACACGAGGCGAGGAGCTAGCCCCCGAGCTCGCGTTGTGGGGTACGGAGATCGGCCTCTGGGATTGGGAGGTGCCCAGCGATCGATTGATCTGGATCAACGACTGGTGCGAACACTCCCAGCTGACGGCCTACGCCGGCAGCGGTCACGAAAAGCTGTGGTCAGCGCGCATCCATCCGGAAGATCTTCCCGCATATCGATCTGCAATGACCCAGCACTTGGATGGCCGAGCTCCGCCCTACAATGTCGAGTATCGGCTCCGTGATCGCGACGATGTCTGGGTGTGGATACACGAGCGCGGTCGGGTCATCGAGCGCGACTCGCATGGAAAGGCGCAGCGAGTAGTCGGCATATGCCTCGATGTGAGCGAGCGCCATAACGCGGCGCGCGCCCTGGCGCGAAGCGAATCGCGATTTGCGCACGCCGTCTGGGGAACGAGCGTGGGCTTTTGGGACGTTGAGGTCGCCACCGATACGCTTCATTGGTGGAACGATTGGTGTACTTCGGTCGGATTGGACCCCTGCGAGGGAGACTGGCACTCACTGCGCTGGAGTGCGGCGGTTTATCCGGACGACCGGCCGCTCGTCACCAACGGACATCAAGCGCTCATCGAAGGCCGCAGTCAGGTCTTCGAGGTCGAGTACCGAATTCGAACCCGCGCCGGTCAATGGCATTGGATCTTGAGCCGCGGACGCGCGACGGCGCGCGATGAGTGCGGGCGTGCGATCCACATCGCGGGCGTCACGATCGATATCGATGCCCGCAAACGGGTGGAACTCGCGTTGCGCGACAGCGAGGCGCGGCTTGAAGCGGCGACCTGGGGCGCGGACATTGGGTTGTGGAACTGGAACGCCGAAGAGGACTCGCTACTCTGGCTGTCAGATTGGCCTGCTCGATACGGTATCAAAGCCGCACCGCGGACGGTGCCGCGTGCAGACTGGCTGGCTCGAGTGCACCGGGAAGATCGGCACAGGTACGCGCGCGAAGACCACGCCTTACTGCACAACGAACGAAACTCTGCCGAGGCCGATTACCGGATTCTCACCTCGGATAGTGAGTGGCGTTGGGTCAACGTGCGAACCCGAGTCATCGAACGCAATGCCTGTGGCCGTGCAGTGCATATCGTCGGAGCCTGCATAGAGGTCGACACACGACGGCGCGCCGAACAGATCTTGCGGACTCAAGCGTTGATCTTGGAAACCATGCGCGAAGGTGTCGTTCTACTCGATCTCCAGGGCCGCATCGAATTTGCCAATCCGGCTTTCGATCGCATGTTTGGCCGCGTCGACGCCAGCGCAGGGGCAGAGGCATCGGTAACGGACCTGCTGAATTTTCCGCAGGCTCATCAGTCCGCAAGGTTCGCGGTCGAAGAGTTGCTCGGACAACGCAACGGCCGCAGCGGCAAGCGCGATGTGACCTTTACGCGGCGCGACGGGACACAGTTTGCGGCGGAAATGTTATCCGCGGACATAGACTTGAATGGCGAGAGACGAGTTCTGGTCGTCGTACAGGATGTCTCCGAGCGAAAGCAATTGGAGGCAGAAATCATCGAAATCGCCAATCACGAACGGCGTCGTTTGGGGGCCGATCTGCACGATGGTATCGGCCAGGAGCTGACGGGGATCTCGCTGATGTTGCGCAGTTTAGCAAGCCGCGCGGGTTTCGCAGCCGCGCCGGCCGATTCTGAATTGAATGAAATCATCGGCTTGGTCAATCACGCAATACAAAGCGTGCGGAAGTTGGCGCTGGGCATTTCCCCGGTGACCTTGGAACGCGGCGGCCTGTTGTCCGCCTTGGAGGCGCTCACGGCGTGGTCGCGGGCGAGCTATAAAATCGACGTTCGGCTACTCCTTAGGATTTACGCGCCGAGTCTGTTCGATGAATCGATGGCTACGCATCTCTATCTTATTGCTCAGGAGGCAATCAATAATGCGGTAAAGCATGGGCAAGCTCGATCCGTCATCGTGAAGTTACAGACTTATAA
>Ga0326728_10000642_pt1 | contig 134242 bp, 120 predicted proteins | sample MB3enrmetagenome_FD_207602 | JGI IMG/M metagenome (GOLD analysis project Ga0326728, IMG submission 207602) | Lab enriched peat soil microbial communities from McLean, Ithaca, NY, United States - MB31MN | ecosystem: Environmental > Terrestrial > Soil > Wetlands > Peat | place: USA: New York...
CGCCTTGCAGGACTTACACCGACCGCCTGGCTGGCCCGGAGCCGGTAGAGCCCAACCGCGCCCGCTGTCCACCGCCGATAATGTCACATTATCGGCGCCGTCAACCCGTAGTTCCTCTGACGCATACTATCTTCGTTGGATTCGGCGTTAGGGTTTCCGCCATTTCATAAGCCCGCAGTTTCCAGAGATGCCCCAACGGTCGCCGTATGCGGGATCGCCTCTCTCGGTCCTCCAGGTACACCGTATATTCCGCAATGGCCTCGCACTTCATAGAATCCGGGAGCAGGTAGAATGGCACTAACTCAGCCTGAAGGTTGATCTCGTGGAACCGCTGACGCCGCACCCAATACCAAGTTCCAAGTGCCCCGTATAGCGCCACATTGGTGGACGGTTCGCCGGGTGGCCCTTTTCCTCGAATTGCGCCCCGCAAGTGCTTCTCGTAGGAAAGTCGGGTCGATTCCCTACATCCTTCGGGCGTGCCGAATGTCCGAAACGCTTTCAAGAACCGTATGAAGCCCACGAAAATGCCCGCTTTTTGAATGGTCGCACTTCCATTATGGGACAAAGTGCCTTGTTGTCAACATTATCCGACGATAGCGCCGATGAATGTAGATGGAAGATTATCGATGGAGATACCATCTCGATCTATTTTTGAGATGTCATCTCATCTGATGTTTAGATACCATCTCATCTCCATCTCATTTTCATCTCTCTTCGTTACATCTTTGCGCCACCAGCAATAATTCCTTCAAGCTCCAGACATGATCGGTGATCCCCGCTTGCATTGCTGGCGTCACACGGAGGGAGCCGTGGATCTGGCAGAAATTGTAGTAAGCGATGTGTAAGGAAAGTGCAGCGTAAAGGTTCTCCCACTTCTTGCTGAAGCCATTCGTCAGCCGTGTGAGCCTTCGTATTTGGGTCCGCAGCGTAAGATTGAAGCGTTCCACATGCGACGTGCAGATCCGGTCGGGATCGGGATTGCCGCTTATGACTTGCTTCACCGTCTCGGCCACTTCTGCGGGAGAATATCGTTGTTCACCTTCTTCGGGTAGCGGTTGTCTGTAAACCTTAATGAGTTGAGCGAAATCGCAGCGGTCCCGGATCATTTCATCGACCGCAGACAAATACGCTTGCAGGCCGTCCGTTGTAAGCTGGAATCGGCACTTGGGTGATGTGGCCCGTCGCAGCTTCAACATCACCTCAAAAGCCTTCTCCAGTGTGCGCCGCCCCAATGTCCAGGCCAACACCATCTTCGTTTCACGCTCAAATGCTACCCAACACCACGCATCCCCTATGAACTCGTCGTCCGCTTCTTCCGGCGTCTTGTGCTTCTCTTTCTTGTACACGTAGGACCATGCTTCGTCGCATTGAACGTCGGTTGCATGAACATTTCGGATAAAGCGGTCCATAACTTTGTCACATTGATTCCCGGCGTACACCAAGAGCTTGAGCACGGCGTCTCTGTGAAGGCCGGTAATCCGCTCTACACTTCGGACGCTTGCACCTTCCAGCAGAAATTGTAAGGCAAGCAAGCCTCGTGGTTCGGCAAGGTATTCTTCCGTCCGAAATACATGTTTCGGGTTCTCCGTGAACGTGCGGCGGCAAACACGACACTGGAAGCGGCGTGAGCCACTGCGGTTGCTACCAAGAAAGCGTGCAGGCTTTCCGCAAGACTTGCAAACCATTGGGCTGCTTTGCGCTTTCGTCCGCATTCTACTCCATTATACAGCAAGCGCTTGCTGTTTGTCAACGAATACACACATTTCCCAAAAGCTCAGATTGTCTTTACTGGTATGAGGGTTTACGGATAAAATACTGAATGCGGGCGGTGGGATTTGCACCCACAATTCCCTGGAAGGACGGCGATTTTGAAGATCGCTGCGTATGCTAGTTCCGCCACGCCCGCAGGTTGGGGAAAAGGAATGCCGGTGCCACGAGGTTCCGGCATTTTCCTTTCTTAAGGTGGGCTACGACTTGGAACTCAGAACGGTGCGTGCATCGCTTTCCCCTCTTGCCCTTTTGCTCTGGCATACACAGTAGGCTTGCGCCCCTTGCCGGGTTCAACTACCGTGATCTCTCGTCGCCCAAGCATCCGCCGCAACACTGCGTTGACGGCCATCTCTGGATGGTTGGCGCTGAACACATACCCGTCGTCCAACATCGCTTTTACCACGGCGACACAGGTGAATGTGCTGTCGGACTTCGAGATGGTCTCTTTCACCGCCCGGTCCAAGCTACCCCACTTCTTCTCTGCTGGTGCATCGTTTGTTGCGGCAACTGGCACCGGGCGCTTCGGTTGCGTTTTTGCGACGGCTTCCATGAAAGGACGCAGTTCATCGACGCCCCACAAGAACGCCAGCGCTTCCCAGTTCTTTGCCATCGCAAGCACTTCGGGATCGGTCATCACTTGGGTTATCTTATGCAGAGTTGAGATGCTGAGTCCCACGGCTTTGCCTGCATTGTACTTTTATGATGCCGTGCATGGCAACGACAAAACGGCAGGGACAGGATCGAAGAATACAATCGGAAGAAAATGCTTGACGTGGCGAGGTGAATATGGATTCGTGACCGTAATTCGTTGATTTTACAGACTGTATATTTATTCAATCCGAATTTGCACGCCCCTTCGGACAGTACCCGCGCAAGTACCCCAGTTGACGCCCCTACCCCCAATGTGTAATCATGCATTCAAGTGAATAAACATTCATTTCGAGCTCGTCCTATGCCTCCCGCTCTCGCTCCCAAACGCAAAATCGGCGTCGTCCAATCCAAACCTGCTCGCCCCGCTCGACATTGCGCGGCTTCCGATTTTCTTCGCGATCTCGATCTCACGTCCGATGAACTCGTCGAATTGCTCGACCTCGCCGATACCGTCAAGCGCAATCCCGGCGATTACGCGCAGGCGCTGGCGGGGAAATCGATCGCGCTGCTGTTTGAAAAGCCGTCGCTTCGGACCCGCCTCACGTTCGAAATCGCCATGAAACAGATGGGCGGCGGATCGGTCTTCATCGAAGGACCGATCGGCGTGCGCGAACCTTTGAAAGATGTCGCCCGCAACCTCGACCGCTGGGTCGAAGGCATCGTCGCGCGTGTGTTCTCCCAGGCGACGGTCGAAGGGCTGGCCGAGTGGTCCTCGGTTCCGGTGGTCAATGCGCTCAGCGACTCGTTCCACCCCTGCCAGGCGCTGGCGGATGTCCAGACGATTCGCGAACATTTCGGGCGGCTCCAGGGGCTCAAGCTGACTTTCATCGGCGATGGGAATAACGTCGCTCACTCGCTCATGCTGACCTCTCTGCGGCTGGGGATGGATTTCGCCATCGGCTGCCCGGAAGGGTATGACCCTAATCCCGATATCGTGGCGCAGGCGCAGGGGATCGCGGCCGCAACGGGCGCGTCGCTCGTGATCACGCATGAACCGGCGCGCGCGCTCGATGGGGCCCACACCGTCTATACCGACGTGTGGGCCTCCATGGGGCAGGAGCAGGAAGCGGTCAAACGCAAGAAGGCGTTTCGCGCATTGCAGGTCAATGACGAGCTTTTCGGTCAGGCGCGGCCCGAGGCGGTCTTCATGCATTGCCTGCCGGCCAAGCGCGGCGAAGAGGTTACCGATTCCGTCATGGAATCGCCGCGCTCGGTGATCTTCGACCAGGCGGAAAACCGGCTGCACGCCCAAAAAGCGCTGCTGCTGATGTTGCTATCGTAAAGATTCTGGACATTACTATGAACAAACCACGCAAGGTGGCGCTCGCCTACTCGGGCGGCCTCGATACCTCTGTCATCATTCCCTGGCTCAAGGAAAATTACGGCTGCGAAGTCGTCGCGGTGTGCGGCGATATCGGGCAGGGCGGCGATGAGCTCGCCGGCCTCGAGGAAAAGGCCCGCAAAACCGGCGCTTCGGAAGTCTACATCGAAGACATGCGTGAGGAGTTCGTCTCGCAATACCTGTGGAAGCTGGTGCGCTCGGGCGGCGCTTATGAGCACAAGTACCTGCTCGGCACCTCTATCGCGCGGCCGCTGCTCGCCAAGAAGCAGGTGGAAGTGGCGCTGGCGCACGGCTGCGACGCGCTGGCGCACGGCTGCACGGGCAAAGGCAATGACCAGGTGCGGTTTGAGCTGACTTACAAGGCGCTGGCGCCGCACTTACAAGTGGTCGCGCCCTGGCGGGAATGGAAGATCGTCTCGCGCGAGGATGCCATCGAATACGCCCGCGCGCATCACGTTCCGATCTCCGCCACCACCACCAAGATTTACAGCCGCGACCGCAACATCTGGCACATCTCGCATGAAGGCGGAGCGCTTGAAAACCCGGCCAACGCGGCGCCGGATGAAATCTGGATGCTCACCAAGAGCCCGGCCGAAGCGCCCAATACGCCGGGCGAAGTGACCATCGGGTTCGAAAAGGGTGTGCCGGTTGCGGTGGATGGCAAGAAGATGAAAGCCTTCGAGCTGCTGGAGGCGCTCAACGCCATCGGCGCCGAGCATGGCGTGGGCCGCATCGACCTGGTGGAGAACCGCTTCGTGGGGATGAAGTCGCGCGGCTGTTACGAGACGCCGGGCGGCACGCTCATCATGTTCGCGGTGAAGGAGCTGGAGGCGCTCACGCTCGATAAGAACACGCTGCATTACAAACAGCAGCGGGCGCTCGAATACGCCGAGATGGTTTACAACGGGCTGTGGTTCACGCCACTGCGCGAAGCCCTGGACGCGTTCTTCGAGAAGGTGAGCGAACCGGTCACGGGCGAAATCAAGCTGCGGCTCTTCAAGGGCAACATCGAACCGCTGAGCCGGAAGAGTCCGTATTCGCTCTACTCTCTCGATATCGCCAGCTTCACCATGGGCGCGAGCTACGATCAGAAGGACGCGCTGGGGTTCATCAACCTGATAGGCCTGCCGATCAAGGTGCGGGCGCTAGCCGCGGCGGCGAAAGCGAAATGAGCCGCAGATCAACGCCGATGAACGCCGATACAACCAGGCCCACAAGCCGTGAGGCGCCCGAGGACGGATTGGGCTGTCTTATCTGTGTTCATCTGCGTTCATCCGCGGCCAATAATCTTTCTATCACGGAGCTTGCATGAAACTCTGGGGCGGACGTTTCGAAACCGGACCCTCCGAGATCTTCGAACGGTTTTCCGAATCGCTCGATTTCGACCGGCGGCTGATCCATGCCGATATCCGCGGGTCGCAGGCCTTCGCGCGGGCACTGGAACAAGTCGGCATTCTCACGGCCGAAGAGCGGGAGCAAATCGTCTCCGCGTTCGACGCGATTGCGGCCGAGGCCGGCAACCCGTCCTTCTACGCCGGCGCTACCGATGAGGACGTGCATACGCTGGTCATCCGCAAGCTGAAAGAGAAGGCCGGCGCGGTGGCCGACAAGATCCACACGGGCCGCAGCCGCAATGAGCAGGTCTCGCTCGATACCCGGCTATGGATGCGCGAGGAGTGCGCGGACATGCAGGCGTCGCTCGGCGCGGTGATGGCCAAGCTGCTCGCCCTGGCGCAGGCTTACACGGGTGTGGTGATCCCCGGCTATACCCACATGCGGCGCGCGCAGGCGGTGCTGTGGCCCCACTATCTGCTGGCGTATTTCGAAATGTTCGCGCGCGATTGGGAGCGCTTCGCGGAGGCGCGGCGGCGGGCCAACGTGCTGCCGCTCGGATCGGGAGCGCTGGCGGGAAGCGGATTTCCGTTCGACCGGGAAGCCATCGCGCGGGACCTCGGTTTTCCGGCCATCACGCGCAACAGCATGGATGCTTCCGCCGACCGCGATTTCGCGATCGACTTCCTGTATGCCTGCACGGTCACGATGATTCACCTCAGCCGGCTGGCGGAAGACTGGATTCTCTATTCGAGCGAGGAATTCGGCTGGCTGGAATTGAGCGACGGCGTGACCAGCGGATCGAGCCTCATGCCGCAGAAGAAGAATCCGGATTCGCTCGAGCTGATTCGCGGAAAAAGCGGCCGCGTCTTGGGGTGCCTCACGTCTCTCCTGGTCACCATGAAGGGGCTGCCCATGACTTACAATCGCGACATGCAGGAAGACAAAGTGCCGCTTTTCGACGCGGCCGATGAAGTCTCGGCATCGCTGCTGATGATGGGCGCGGTGATCGAATCCACCACCCTGAACCCGGCGAAACCGGGAGCCGCGGCGGAGGAAAGCTGGGTGGTGGCCACGGATCTGGCCGAAGCGCTGGCGCGAGCCGGCACGCCGTTCCACCAGGCGCATCAGATCGTCGGCCGGTTTGTGCTCGAGAGCGTACACGCCGGGAAGAAGCCATCGGATTGGACGGCGGAAGAGATGGAGCGCTTCGCGCCGGAGTTTACGCGCGATTTCGCCGCGCTATTGAATCCCGAAAACGGCATGAAATCGCGGGAGATTCCGGGCGGAACCGGAATCGGCTCCGTGACGCGGGCGCTGGCGGAAGCGAAGGAGCGATTGGGAAAGTTGATCGTATGACAAAAACATATCGTCAGGGCCAGATTCTCAAGCTGATCCGCGGCAAGCGGATCGGCACACAGGAAGAGCTCGCCCAGGAACTGAAGAGCCTGGGCATCGCCGCGACCCAGGTGACGCTTTCCCGTGACATTCGCGATTTGCGGCTGGTGAAGACCCGCGAGGGATACCAGGAAATGGCGGAAGAAGAGCCGGGCCCGCAGTTTTCGCTGCTCGCCGCGGAGTTTCTGCTGGATGTGCTCCGCGCCCAGAATATGGTGATTCTGAAGACCTCGCCCGGCCACGCCAATTCCGTGGCGGTGGCTCTGGATAACGAAAGTTGGCCGGAAGTCGTCGGCACGCTGGCCGGGGATGACACCATATTAGTGATCGCGCCCGATAATCCAACCGCCGAAAGCGTGCAGGAGAAGCTGCTGGAACTGTTGGAGAAGGGCTAGCGAGCGGGTGATTGTGAAACGGTCGTTCCCGTTCCGGCTCCGCCTTGCGATGATATAAGGTGATGAACCGGCGACTTGCTTTACTCACGCTCCTGCTCACGGGTCTGGCGCTTTTGGGTTGCGGCGCGAAAGTGCAGGCCAAACGCTACCAAATGGAAGGCCACGTCAAGGGTCTCGATCCGGCCGCCAAAACAGCCACTATCGACGCTGGTAAGATCGGCGACTGGATGGAGCCCATGACGATGGAATACTCCGTCAAGCCCGATAGCGAATTCGCCAAGCTGAAAGTCGGCGACCACATCAAGGCCACGGTGGTGGTCGAAGATGTCAAATATTACGTCACGGATGTGACGGTGGTGTCGCGGCCGGCTTCGTAGGCCCTAGGAGCTTCTCCAACTCGGCGCGTATGCTGGCTTCCGGCTTGGCGAAGAAGTCGCTTTCGCCGCGATAGTCGCCGCGAATGGCGCCGGCGCGGTCCAGCAATACCAGGTGCGGCACGTAGAGCGGGCGGGGATCGATGTAGGAAATCTGCAGGTACGCTCGGACCGCCGCTTCATTCGTCCATCCCACAGGGAAGGGCGGGTGAAATTGGTCGAGAAATGCCTTCATGGTGAGCTTGGCTTCCGGGTCGAAGGCGCACTCCAGAAATTGAACGCCGCGCGGCGTGTATTCCCCCGCCAGCTTGTCCAGCACGTTGGTCAAGGCCTGGCAATGGGGACAGGTGGTCAAGATGAATACCAGGGCGACGATCTTGCCGCGATAGGCGCTCGGGTCGAGCGGCGGCGCGCCCAGGCGCTCGATGGCAAGCGGCGGCGGAATGCGGGCGGGCTCAGCGGCCGGAAGCCAGGCGCATAGCGTGGGCAATAAGAGAACGGGAAGCGCAAGGCGCATACCCTATACTACAATTTCAATCGCCAACATGACTCCGTTCCGCCCGTTGTTTCGCAACCCGCACCTACAGACCATTGCGGCGCATTTCTGGCGGCGGCCGCGCAGCGGGCGGCCACTCTCCCGCAGGCTGATTGAAACCGAGCCCGGCGTGCGGGTGTTGGTGGAATCCGAGCGGCCGGAAGGCGAAGCGCGCGGCGAAATCGTGATGCTGCACGGGTTGGAGAGCTCGGGCGAGGCCGGCTATATTCGCAGCCTGGCCGCGTTCGCGGTGGCGGCGGGTTATGCGGCGCATCGCTTCCACATGCGCACCTGCGGCGGCACCGAGCGGTGGGCCGACACTCTCTATCACGCGGGGCTCACCAGCGACCTCGCCGCCGTGCTGCGGCTGATGCGCCGGGAAGGCCGCGCTCCCGCGCACCTGGTCGGATTTTCGCTGGGCGGCGGCGTGGCGTTGAAACTCGCGGGCGAACTGGGCGAAGCGGCCGCGGAGTCGGTGCGGAGCGTGTGCGCGGTCTCGACGCCGCTCGATCTGGCGGCCTGCGCGCGACGCATCGCCGCGCCGGAGAATCGGTTCTACGAGCGGCGTTTCGTCCGCCGCATGCGGGCGCGCCTGGCGGCCACCGGGCGATACACGCAGGCCGATCTGGCGGGCCTCGATTCGCTCGCCGCGCTCGACGATCGCATCACGGCTCCGGCCTTCGGGTTTGGCGATGCGGCCAACTACTATCGGACGCAATCGGCCTTGCAGTATCTCGATCGAATCCGGGTTCCAGTTCTGCTCCTGCAGGCCAGAGACGACACATTCGTTCCGTTCGACGTGTTCGAATCGGCGGCGCTGAAGAGCAATCCCCGCATCCGGCTGATTGCCACCGAACACGGGGGACATCTGGGTTTTTTGGGTCGCGGGCCGGGACGGTTCTGGTTGGACGAGACCATCCTGGAGTGGTTGGGCGAGCAGACCGGCTGATGCCGGAGTATGTTTGTTATTAACCGCTACCGCGGCTTCCGCTCGTTCTTGAACACCTTGCCGCCCTTCATCACGAACACCACACGTCGCACGGCGGTGATGTCTTCGAGCGGGTTGCCCTCCACCGCCACCAGATCGGCCTGCATACCCGGAGCGATGCCGCCGATCTGGCCAGCCATGCCCAGCGATTCGGCGGCTACGGAGGTGCCGCTCGCCAGCGCATCTTTGGATGAATCGCCGCCATCTTTCACGCGGTAGATGAACTCTTCGGCATTGCGGCCGTGCGAGCCGGCCACCGCATCGGTGCCCAGCACGATTTTCACGTGGTGAGCGCGGGCGCGCCGGAGCACATCAGCCACCAGCGGCAGGGCTTTTTCCATGGAAGCGAAACCTTCCTCGGTATAGTTGCCGATGCCGAGAAACTTCGGCTTGTTCTCCAGGTAATTGTGGAGCACCAGGAAATTGGGGTCGAAGAAGACGCCGCGATCGGCCATGAGCTGAAGTGTGGCATCGTCCAGAAATGTGCCGTGCTCGATGGAGGTGCAGCCGGCCAGAACGGCGGCGCGGGCGCCATCGGATGCATGGGCGTGCACCACCGCCCGCAAGCCTTGCGCTTTGGCTTCGCCGCAAGCGGCTTCGATCTGCGCGGCCGTCATGGTCATCTTGCCGCCATCGCGGATGCTGGCGGTGGCGAAGAGCTTCACCACGTCGGCGCCATCGATTTTGAGTTGCCGCACGAGCGCGCGGATCTGGTCGGGCGTGCCCGAAGTCTCGCTGATGGGGCGTACGGCCGTAAGAATGCGGGGGCCGGCAATGGCGCCTTCCTCGATCTTCTTTCGCAATTCGAGATCGATGGGCTGCCCCAGGATTTGCACGGTCGTGAAGCCGCCCAGCAGTGTCGCGGTGGCATTTTCCCCGGCATAGCGAAGGGCCTCGTCCGGCGTAGTGATGGAGCCGCGGCCGGGGCCGGTTTCGAGACGCCCTTGGGCATTGAAATACCAACCGAGGTGCACGTGGGTATCGATCCAGCCGGGCATCACAGTGTAGCCGGTCCAATCGAGAGTCGCTTTGTGGGAAGCCGTGGCGACGGAGGTGATGCGGCCGCCTTCGATGACGATTTCTCGATTGTGCAGGACGTGGCTCTTGCCATCGATTAACGTCGAGGTCTTGACGATGACAGGCTGCGCGGCGGCGAGCACGGTGAACAAAGCAAACAGGACGCAGTTCTTACTAATGGCGGTCTTTCGCACGGTGAGACCAGCTTAACGCAACGCGGGTGTAGCTGACGGCTGACTGCTGATCGCTGACCGCTTCTTCTTATCCCCGAAGCGCTTCGGCCACCGCGTGCGCCATGTCCATGGTTCCGGCTTTGCCGCCCATGTCGTAAGTCCGCGTGTCACCGCGTTCGATCACGGCTTCCACGGCGCGCTCGATGCGGGCCGCGATCTCCGGCTCGCCCACCCATTCCACCATCATCTTGGCGGCCAGAATAGAAGCCAGAGGGTTGACTTTGTTTTGACCGGCGTATTTGGGCGCCGAGCCGTGGGTCGGCTCGAATACGGCGTAGGTTTGTCCGATGTTGCCGCTGTAAGCGAAACCCATGCCGCCCACCAGTTGTGCGCAGAGGTCGGAGAGAATATCGCCGAACAGGTTGGTGGTTACGATCACGTCGTAATCGCACGGGTTCTTGAGCAGCCACATGCACATGGCGTCCACGTTGGCGGTATCGAACTGGATCGCGGGATAGCGCGCGGCGACTTCCCGGGCGGCTTCGAGGAACATGCCACAGGTGGCGCGCAGCACATTGGCTTTGTGTACGGCCGTCACGCGGCGGCGGTTGTGCCGCACGGCATATTGAAAAGCGGCTTCCACGATGCGACGCGAAGAACACGGGGTAATGCTGCGGATGGAGATGGCGGCATCGTCCGGCAACTTTTGCATGGCGGGAACCTGGCGGAAAGGTTCCGGGATTTTGCCGAACTCCACCCCGATATACATGCCCTCCGTGTTTTCGCGAAAGACCACCAGGTCGATGCCTTCCCGATAGTTGAGGGGATTGCCCGGCAAGGCGCGGCAGGGGCGCAGGCACACGTACAGGTCGAGCAACTGCCGCATGCGGACGATCGGGCTGCGATAGTTGAGGCCGCGGTCGCGGAGTTGGGGCGCGAGCTCGCGCACGGCATCCGCGGCCGGTTTGGATGTGATGGCGCCGAAGAAAGCGCAATCGGTTTGCGCCATCAGGTCGAGCGTGCGCTGCGGCAAGGCATCGCCTTCGGCGCACCAGAACTCCCAGCCGATATCGCCATCCAGATACACGGCGTCAAAACCGGCGGCATCCAGAACCGCGCGCGCGGCGGCGCTAACTTCCGGGCCGATGCCGTCACCCGGCAGCCAGGCAATGCGATGGCGCGACACCGGTTATTTCCCCCCGGCCGCGGCGCGCGCGGCAGCGTCGGCGGCGGCAGCGGCGTACTTCCGCTTGAGATATCCGATCAGGCCGCCTTCCGCCAGTAGTTCGACCGCGCGCGGATCGAGCGGCGCGGCGGGCACCGCGGATTGGCGCGTGAGGTTGCGAATTTCGCCGGCCACCAGGTCAAGCTCCAGTTCGTCTCCGGCGGCGCACTCTCCGAGCGCGCGCGGCGCCACCACGGCGGGCAAGCCCAGGTTGATGGCATTGCGATAAAAGATGCGCGCGAACGAAGCGGCCAGCACGGCTCCCACGCCCGCGAATTTCAGCGCCGCGGCGGCCTGTTCACGGCTCGATCCGCAGCCGAAATTCTTTCCCGCGACCAGGAATTCGCCCGGTTGGAGCGCTGGGCGAAGGTCGGGATAGACCAGCTCGAACAGGTGTTCCGCCGTCTTTTCGCGATCGGTGATATTAAGGTAGCGCCCGGGATAGATCAGGTCGGTATCGATATCGTCGCCGAGCACCGCCCGTACGCGGCCACGCAGGATCAGACTTCCACTGGCCATGGTTCACTCTCCTTCACGATGGATTCGGGATGCGCCAGCTTTCCGGCTACGGCGGACGCGGCCACCACGGCGGGGCTGGCCAGGTAGACGAGCGAATGCTTGCTGCCCATGCGGCCCAGGAAGTTGCGATTGGTGGAAGACACGCAGGTCTCGCCGGCGGCAAGGATGCCCTGGTGCACTCCCACGCAGGGGCCGCAGCCGGGCGGCTCGATCATGGCGCCGGCGGCCACTAGAGTTTCCAGGTACCCGAGATGCATGGCCTGGCGGTAGACCTGCTGCGACGCGGGAATTATGAGCAGACGGGTATGCGGATGCACGGTGCGGCCCGTCAGGATGCGCGCCGCAACGGCCAGATCTTCGAGGCGGCCGTTGGTGCACGAACCGAGCACCGCCTGGTCCACCGGCACATCCCCCAACATGGAAAGGGGCTGCACATGGTCCACCGCGTGCGGGCACGCGATCTGCGGCTCCCACAGATCGTTTTCGGCATCCACCAGCAGCGTGCGCTCGTATTGCGCATCGGCATCGGGCGCAAGCGGTTCCAGCTTTTCGGTGGTGCGGGGGCGCAGGTAATCGAGCAGAACCGCATCCACCGGTGTGAATGCCACTTTGGCGCCCATCTCCATGGCCAGGTTGGCGAGCACCATACGCGAGGCCACGGTCATGCGGCGGATGGCCGCGCCATGGAACTCGACGGCGCGGTAATCGGCGCCGGCCGCGCCCAGCCGGCCAATGATGTGGAGGATGAGATCCTTGGCCGAAATCCAGGGCCGGAATTCGCCTTCCACATCGATGCGGATGGTGGCGGGCACCTTGAACCACAGCGTGCCTTCGGTCCAGACGCCGGCCATTTCTGTGGCGCCGATGCCGGTGGCGAACGCGCCGAATGCGCCGTGCGTGGTGGTGTGGGAATCCGTCCCCACCACGACCATACCGGGGCGCACGTGGCCGTTTTCCGGCAGCACCTGGTGGCAAATACCGCCGCGGCCGACGTCGTAGAAATTGCGGATGCCCTGGGCCGCCACGAATTCCCGTATGGCCTTGTGGGTAGTGGCGGTTTTTTCCGATTCGGCCGGCACGCGGTGATCGAAGACGATGACGATTTTCGACGCGTCCCACACTTTGGGCACGCCGATTTCGAGGAAGCTCTTGCGCACCAGGTCGGCATTCTCGTGGCTCATGGCGAGATCCACATTAGCCACTACGATCTGGTCGGGAGCGACGCGTTCGCGCCCGGAGGCACGGGCCAGAATTTTTTCGGCTATTGTCATATGGTTGCCGCCGCCGGCAGATATTCGTGCTCCTGCGCGCGATATTCGGGGAGCCCGACGAAGTTGGTGTAGTCTTTAAACCCGGTGATCCAGTGCTTCTCGCCGGCCAGGATACCGGTGGGCGAGGCATGCAACGCGGCGAAGAAATCCGTCAGCGCGCGGTGCATCACCATAATGGAAGCCACCGGAATGCTGACGCGCGCCACGCCCATGGCCGCCAGTTCGGGGATAGGGATGAGCTCGGTTTTCACGCCCGTCACGGCATCCATCAGGTTAACGGAGAGCAGGCCGTGGATGTCGCGCACGGCGCGCTCGATATCGGCGCGCGTAGCGATGCCGTCCAAGAAAACCAGGTCGGCACCGGCATCGAGATACAGATTGGCGCGGAAAATCGCTTCGCGCAGGCCGGCGGTGGAGAAGGAATCGGTACGGGCGTTAATGACGATGTCGCGGCCCGCGCGTCGGCGCGCTTCCACCATGGCACGGATTTTGCCGGCCATCTCCTCGGCGGGGATGACCTGCTTGCCTTCCATGTGGCCGCAGCGCTTGGGGAACACCTGGTCTTCGATATTGACTCCCGCGATATCCATTTCGAGGAGCCGCTCGACGATGGCGGCGGCGTTGATGGCGTTGCCGCCTCCGGTATCGATATCGGCCATCACGGGAATGCGCACGGCGCGCGCGATGTGGCCGGTGATATCGAGAATGTCTTTCATATCCACCAGGCCGACATCGGGTTTGCCGAGCAGGCTCCCGGCCAGGCCGAACCCGCTGATCTGGATGGCTTGGAATCCGGCGTTTTCGATAATTTTGGCGCTCAGCGCGTCATGGCAACCTGGCACCACCAGGGCCTGGCGGCGCTCCAGCGCCGAACGAAGAACCGAGGCTCGATCATTCACGGCAAGGCCGCTCCTGGGCAGCCGACTCCATTCATAGCAAATTTCACGAAGAGGTTGCCAGAATAACGGGCCGCAGTATACTGTACTGGAGTTTGAGATCTACAACGCCGATTGCCTTTGGAATCGGACTGGAGTTCTACATGAAACTGAGAAATCGTAGTTCCTTCCGGGGCGGCGCATCAGTCGGGAAGCGGCTTGGTTGGCTTGTGTGCAGCCTCATTCTTGCGTCGCCGTTGGCTCAGGCCACTCGCACGACCGAGGCTTCGAAGCTGGCCGAGAAGTGCCAGGCGGGCAAAGCCGAGGCGTGTCAGAAGCTTGCGCAGATCGCTAAGACCGGCATGGACTGTGCGGCACGTGAGGAGGCGGTCAGGTGGCTCACCGACCAGGCAGTCCTCGCTGAGATCGCGACAGGCCCCTTGGGCTCTTCCTGTATGGGTCAGGTAGGCATAACGGCTATCGTCAGGCTCCAAGACCAAACGACGCTTGCCAAGATTGTCAAGGCGAACATTAACGGCCACGGCCGGCTTGCGATGAGGCGCCTCACCGATCAATCCCTCCTCGCCGATATCGCCAAGACCCTCGACGACAAAGATGCCGGCAACAGCGCACTCCGCCGGCTGGCGGTCGCGAAGCTCACTGACCAAACCGTGCTCGCGGACGCCGCCAAAACCGCCGGCGATCCGTCCATCCGAATGGCCGCGCTCAAGAAGGTTACCGATCAGACCGCTCTCGCGGACCTCGCCAGGAACGCGCACGGCGACGATGAGCGCCTGAAGGCCGCCGAGAAGCTAGCCGACAAGGGGTTGGCGCAGTCGATCTACGCTGCAATGGCGAAGACGGCCAGCGGCGCTGCTGTTGGCATCGTCGCCGTCGGGAGACTCACCGATCAGGCACTCCTCGCCGATGTCGTCAAGACGGCCGCGGACAGCGGCGTACGCCAGGCCGCCGTAGCGATGCTTACCGATTCCAAAGTGCTTGCCGCACTCGCGAAGAGCGCGGCAGATCCGGAGGTGCGGCAGGTAGCCGCCAAACGGCTTGCCGATCTCTCCAGCGTGACCAAAGCCGAAGCACAGCCGGAAAGCAGTGGGCCGAACTCGCCGCCGGCCGATACCACCCAGACGAGTAATCCCTTCGAGGTCAGAGCCGTCGGTGCCACGTATCGCGAAGCTAGGTGCCAACTTTCGCGGTTCAACGTGGTGTATGCCACCTCCGGCTGGGGACTAACAGTCGTTTTGCATAATCCCACGGATGCGGAAGTGACCGCGGATGTTAGCCCAGGGCTGCAAATGATCGATGTGGAAGGCAAGAAACACGCTGTTCCGGAAGGGTTCTGGAGCAGCAGCGCTTGTACCAACCGTGGAATTGACGAGGAATCCTCGGGCCTCGGTTCGTTCTACATCATGAACAACGGGTTCGCCCTGGACTATGTGAGGCGTGAAGCGAACAACACCTGGCGAAAGGTAGGTTCCCTGACGGGGATTTGGGATGACACGGCGAAACGGGGCAAGGCTTTCCTTCGCTTATCGCCTCATGAAAGTGTGAAGGTGCTCTTCATCTTCGAGGCCCCGCCGGAATCGAAGCCGAAGAGCTTAATATGGCCCAACAAACAGCCCATTGCGATACCAGAGAACTGAAGCTACTTTCAACGTTCGCACGGCTGTCAGGAAATCTCGGGGTTTCGCCGTCACGGCAATAGCCGCTTTCCCTCCAGCGGATCGCCCGTCACCGCGAACACAGCCGTGCGCCGCTCGGCTGTAACCGTGCGCAACAAGTTGTCCGAGGGCAGGCAGACCAAGCCCTGCGCGCTCTTTGTGGCGGCGAGAATGGCGGCCGGGGGCCCTCCGCCTCGGAGTCACTGCGCGGCTCGTTGCTTCCCCGCTCAGAACCAAGTCCGTTTGCGGTAGTCCAGATATGCCTGCCCGAAGGCGTTCTCCAGGACCCGGGCTTCGCGATGGGCCTGCACGGCTTGGAAGGTAATCGACACCGGCATAATAGCGAACAGCCAGTACAGGTGTAGAGCGAGGATGACCCCCACCAGCATTAGTTCCGCAAAGACGTAGATCGGATTGCGGATGCGGGAATATAGCCCAAGGGTGACGAGTTTCCTTGCCTCCGGACTGGCGGAAAGCGACTCACCGAGTTGCTTCCCGGCCATGCCTAACAAAATGTAGGAGACGACAGCGATCATCGCGCCTGCGATGCGCAATGGTGTCCAGGGACGTTCCCTGACGCCGGGCACGAGCAAATACAGCAGAGCAACCACTACCGGAATCGCGATGGCAGGTATGGATTTCCGCATCGATTTGGAGTCTACCACACCCTAAAAATGACCCTGGTCAATCGGCAGCGCCGCGAACAGCCGTCTCCTGCCGGATGCCCGTTCCCGGCGCGCGTCTACGCCACGGACAGCGTTAGCCGCCCATTCGACCGGCTTCTGGGCGTCGGCTTGATCACAATGTGAACATCCCGGCCGAGTCGGGTCAGGCATTCCAGCAAACGATGCTCCGAAATTCCTCGAAACCGCCCTTTCAAAAGAGCGGAGATCTTGGGCTGCGTCAAGCCCAGGATTGCGGCCGTTTGAGCTTGGGTGAGCGCGCGTCGTCGGACGATCTCGGCGATCTTGCCGGCCAGTTGGGCCTTTACCAGCATGGTGTCGCTATCCGGGTAGCCGAGGTCGGCATAAACATTCCCTGAACCCACCTCGATCGGAATTCCTCGCACCCGTCGTTTCTTCATTGCTGTAACTCCTTTGCGATCTGCTCCGCAACTTTGAGGCGTTCGCGGATCAGATCGATATCGGCTTTCGGCGTGGCTGCGCCGCGTTTGGATTTTTTCTGAAACACATGCAGCACGAATACCGCGCTTTCGAACCGGACAGTATAGACGGCTCGATATGTACTTCGATCCCAATCCTCGACAACCTCGAGGACACTGGCAGATCCAAACCCTCTAAGCGGCTTCGCCTGCTCGTGCTTCTTGCCGTCCTGCGCCAGGTAGAGGGCGAATCCAAAAAGGTCCATCACCGGCCCAGGTAACGAATGCAGATCACGCTTTGAACTTCCCACCCAGTGCAGCGGCTTCAGGAATGGGGGTTCGGCCATCGCTCTCTATTATACCCATATGGGTATAGAGATGGCGCGACTTGGGACGGAGCCCATCCTGATTCTACAGGAGCTCTCAGGGTTTCACCGTCACGGCAATGGCCGCTTTTCCCTCCAGCGGATCGCCGGTCACTGCGAACCCGTTCCCGCGCCGCTCGGCTGTAACGCTGCGCAACACGCTGTCGGAAGGCAGGCACACCAGGCCGCGCGCGCTCTTTGCGGCGGAGGCGAACACCGCCATCTCCAGTTTCGACCAGTCCAGTTGCATGGTGGATTGCGCCGGCTCGATCCGCGGGATCACGGCGCCGTCGCGCACCAGCATGACCACCGGGATCGGGCCCGCCTGAATGTTGTGCCAGCCGCCCGCATACACTCTCGCGGTCTGGTAGTCGATCCACTCACCTTGCGGCAGATACACGTCACGGCCCGTCGAGCCGGTTTCGAACAGCGGAGCCACTAAAATGTCCGAACCGAACAGGTACTCGTCTTCCACCTGCCAGGCGCCGGGGTCGCCGGGATATTCGATGAAGAGCGCCCGCAGCATGGGCAGGCCGCGCTCGCTCGAATCCTTGGCTTGCGCGTAGATGTAGGGCATGAGGCGGTATTTCATTTCGTCGGCGCGGCGGAAATCCTCCAGAAACGCGGCGCTGTATTCCCACGGCTCTTTGGGCGGCGCGCCGTGGCAGCGGCTGTGCGAGGTCAGCATGCCGAAGGGCAGCCAGCGGCGGTAGAGTTCCTCGGGCGTTTTGGCGGTGAAGCCGCCAATATCGTGGCTCCAGAATGTGAAGCCGCTCAGACCGAACGAGAGTCCGCCGCGCAGTTCGGCCGCCATACCGGTGTCGTTGTTGCCGGCGTCGCCGCCCCAGTGCAGCGGATAGCGCTGGCTTCCCGCCCACGCGCCTCTCGCCCAGATTATGTTTTCTCCCGTCACCTGGCGCGTGATATCGGCGACCGCCTTGTTATAGCGCAGAGGATACAAATTGTGCTCGTAGAAGCCGCTGCGGCCATTGGCATAGATGCCGGTCAGAGGCGCGGCTTCCCCGAAATCCACCTTGATCGCGCCAACCCCCATCTTCAGCAGCGCGGCGATCTTTTGCTGGTACCACTCCACCGTGGCGGGATTGGTGAAGTCGAGCACCGCGTCCTCGTAAGGCAGGTTGCCCTTGCCGTCCCTCACCACCAGTTGCTTTTGGAGCAATTCCGGAAAGAACGCGTTCTTCGGCACGAAATAAGGAAGCTGCCACAGAGAGATATGAATGCCCTGACGCTTCAGGTCGGCGATCATTCCGGCCGGGTCTTTGAATCGCGATGGGGCGAACTTGTAATCGCAGCGCCAGTCGGTCTCGAACCAGCCGGTATCGATGTGAATCACGTCCGCCGGGATGCGGTTCTGGCGCAGCTTCGCCGCCACGCCGCGCACCTCGTCTTCCGAAAAATAAGTGATGCGGCTCATCCACAAGCCGAACGACCATAAAGGCGGCATGGGAGCTTTGCCGGTGAGCGCGGTGTATTCGTTGAGAATTTCCTTGGGCGAGCCGAGGAAGACGAACAAATCCAGCTCATCGTCTCCCAGCAGCAGTTGGTTGGAGAAGCCGTACGAGTTGCCGAAATCGAAGGTGGCGGGCGCCGAGGTATGAACAAACATGCCGTACCCGCGACTGCTCATGAAGAACGGCACGGGCTTGTACATGCGGCCCGATTCCACGCCGTTGGCATCGTTGGCCCACAGCACCACTTTCTGGCCGCGCTTATCGAGCCGCGTGAACGATTCTCCGCACCCGAACAACTTTTCGCCCGGAGCCAGCGAGAACACGGCGGCCACGCTGCGCGAATAGTCGGACGCCCGGCGAATGAACGAAAACGGCAGGGCGGGGTCGAGCGAAGTGGCATAGTCGGTTTCGTGGTTAGTGTGGGTGAGCAGGCGGCCCGCGACGTCGCGAAACTCGATGTGCCAGGGATTTGCCTGGATAGTCACCGATCCGAACGGGCTGGCGTACCGATAGCCGCCGGGGATGACCGTCATCGTCCAGGAACTGTCCCGCGGCGGTTCTTTCACCAGCATGAGCTCGGGTGGATCGGGGCGCACTTCGGTGCCGGTGCGGAGGCGAATGCGAACCGTCCGCGGCGATACGAACTGGATAGAGAACGGCAGCTCGGGATCCACGGCATACTCGCGACCCGGAAATGTGAGTCCGGCGAAGGGCTGGAGCACAGGCTCCATGTTGTTAAAGGCTATCCGCGGATAGAGCTGATTGCGTTGCCAGGACACCGACCCGTTGCCGGTGGCCGGGTCGAAGCTGGCGAGCCGGTCCGCCAGGAAATAGGTGTTGGTGAAGTCGTGGAAGTCGGGGCTGATGTCCACCGGTTCGTTGAGAAGGGTCGGAGGCTGATTCGCCGACCCGGCGAACAAGGCCGGAACGGCCAGAAGCAGAGCCCACGCGCGCGGAGCATACATGGCTGGCATTCTCCAGAACGTGATTGCCTCGGGAAATATCCGAGACCTTCCATTATCGAGGTTGGAGTCTTAAATGGGCAAGCTGCGTGCCGCCCCACCACTCACCATCTAAAGCTCACGGTGTGCCGCCCGAAGCCAGAGCCTTCCGCAATGTGGAAGCGCAAGTGGGCTCCGAAGACTTCGCCGCCCGTGACCGTCACTCTCGACCGGTTGAGCCGCACGGGAATCTGATACGCGGATCCCGCCGGCCCTTCGAAATCCACTTCGTAGCTGGACACCGTCCAGCGTTCGCCGATGGCCTTCAGTTGCGCCGGCGCCGCGCCGGGCAACGGAAAGCCATGCGGCATCTCCAGTTCCACGGGCGCCAGTGGCAGGATCAATTCGTGGCTGGTTGCGCCCGGCGCGCGGCAGTCTTGATCCCGTTGCGTCTCTTGCGAAACCAGGCACAGCGTAACCGGAACGTCGGAATGCGCGCGCACGGTCAGCCTCCCGGACTCGCGCGTGAACTCCAGGTCGATGCGCGCATCGCCCAGCGGCACTCGCCGCAGGCGCGCGCTCTCCCAACTGGCGGGAAGGTTGGGCTGGATGCGCAACGTGCGGTGCAGTGCATCCCAATCCAGGCCGAACAATCCGCGCAGTGCCGGTGTCAGCACCATCGCCGACGACCAGATCTGGTGGGGAGTGCCGCGCGTCATCGGCCGAAAAAATGCGCCGGAGAGAAGCTCGGTCACCGAACCTAAATCCTGTTCCCAGGTCAAATCGGCATTCTGCATCAGGTGGGCATATCCGGCCAGCGAACGGCCGGCGCGATATTCCGCCAGCGATACCCATCCGGTGAAGAGCGGCCACACCGTGCCCTGGTGATAGCTGATCGGGTCGTAAAACGGCGTGCGGTCGCTGAGGTCGCGCGTGCCCCAATCGGTAGAGAATTCGGCCGAGGCCCAACGGGTGAGCATCGGACCCGCATTCTCCAAAGCCAACCTGCCCGTCCACCACGCAACCGAGGGATAAATGGTCGCGGTGGAATCGAGCGTGCCATCGGCGTTGCGGCTGAAAGCATAGAAGCTTCGCGCCGGCTCATGGTATTCCGATTCCAACGCCGCGCGGATCGCCGCGGCCTGCTTGCGGGCGGAGGCGGCCAGCCCGTCATCGTGCATGAGCAGCGCCAGGCGCGACATGGCGTCCGCCGATTGCTGATCGAGCGCCGCGAGATAGATCTCCTGGTGCGGCATGCCGGGCGGCCAGGATTCCACCCAGCCGGTGCCTTCGGTGTTTTCGTAGATGCCATCGCCATCGGAATCGTGCGCGCGGGTGAAAGCGTAGGCGCGGCGCACGGCATCCCAGTGCCCGCGCAGAAAATCCACGTCGCCGCTCGCGTTGACGTAATCTTCCATCGCCATCACGAACAGCGGCGTGGAATCGGCCGCGGCATAAAAGTAAGGTTGCGATTTCCAATCCACCAGGTCGGCCGTTTGCGAGAATTCGTGCATGATTTTGCCATCGTCCCGCTGGCGGCGGATGAGAAATTCGAGCAGGGTGCGGGTCAGCGCAAAATCGCCATAGCTATTGATGGCGTATGAAGTCCACAGCGCATCGCGTCCGAAGAACCAGGCGAATCCCGGCCGCCGCGAATCTCCCGATTCGCCATAACCGGCGATCAATCCGGTCTCGTCATTGAGCCGCACACGGCCCTGATCGATGGCGATCTCAGCCCAAGCCAGCGCCTGGTCGAATTGCGGATCGGGGGTTTCGACAGTCAGGCGAGTGTCGAAGAAGCGCGCCCAGTAGTGTTCCGTTTCCGCGTAGAGGCGCGGCACGGCGCGATCGAGCTCGGCCAGACGCGCGGCGTAATCCGTTTTCCGGTCGCCGGTCATCACCAGCAGCGGAAAGACCAGTCCAGAGTCTTTGGCCGGATCGAACGCCAGCTTCAACTCCATCGGATGCACTTCCGCCGTCTCCTGGTAAGACGCCTGCCTGCCCGGTTCGGCGCGCGGCATGGCCACCGCGCCGGAAAAATCGGGACTGTCCGTGTGCAGCACGTAATAACCGAAAGGGCGCCCCTTGACCCATTCGGGATAGGGCGGTCCAAAGTTTTCAGTGGGCCACATGCGCGCCATCTCGGGGCGGAAGCGGAAGGTGAGCGTCACTGGCCGTATGGATTCGATCTCGAAGAATACGATGGCTCCGGTTCCCGGCTGGCGCGGGGCGAACATGCGCTGCCGCACGGTGAAGGCCGGATGCGAGTAAGTGATAGTCGTGATGCCAGGTGCCACCTCGATCGCGGCGGCCAGGGCGGAGAGATCGATAGGCGACCCATAATCGGCCAGCTCAGCGGTGATGGCGAACTGGCTGAACACCTTGACGGGGTAGACCCAACTTTCGAAGCTCCCATTCTGTTCGCCGAAAACGGCGCCAAAAGGGCCAGCCACGCTAAACGGGTGATGCGGCAGCGCGGGCCGGGTGATGGTCAACGGGTCGCGGTGGATGGCCAAGTGCGGCATAGGTTCGAATCCCGGCTGCGCCAGCGCCGGAAGCGCGGCCAGCAGGGCGAGCGGCATGCGGATCATCGAAAGAACCTCGCGGTCGCGGCGCTAATCCAGCTTGTAGATGGTCAGCCCGGAGAGCAGTTTGGGATAAAAGTCGGTGGATTTCTGCGGCATCACGCCGCCAGCGAAGGAAGTCTCGGCCACCTGGTCGATGGAAGTCGGCTTCAGCAGGAAAGCGATCTGTGCCGTTCCGCGGCGCGCCTCCTCGATGGCCGCATCCAGCCCGCGGATGTAGCGCAGGTGCTTCTCGTCGCGCACGGCCTCCTCGCCGATACCCAAAGCCTTCCCCAGCAGACGCTGGTGCAGTACGCGAACGTCCAACTCCCCTTCCGGCCCGAGCGATTCCAGCAGAAACAGACGGTCTCCGATGGCGGCGCCGATGACCGTGCGCTTCGATTCCCGCCACGCCCGGTGCAAGGGTTCGAGCGAATCGATGGGGGCGATGCGGAAATCGGCCGGAGCGTTCTCGAACAGGCGCCCGGTCTCGATGCCGTTCACCAACCGGTGCGTAGCCAGAATCTTCAGCCCCGGCGAGTACATGTTGACGAAGGTCATGACGGCGCGATCGGCCCCCGGCAAGCCGGGGTTCTCGTTGCGAAACGCTAGGGCGGTTTCGTAGCGATGGTGGCCATCGGCGATCAACAGCTTCTTATCGGCCATGGCCTCCTGAATGCAGCCGGCGCCGGGGATCGCCCACATGCGGTGGATCACGCCATATTCATCGGCCACTTCCGCCAGCGGGGCCGCACGCGCGGCTTCATCCAGCATGCCATCGATCGCGCCCGCTGGATCGGGGTAGAGCAGGAAAAGCTGCTCGCAGTGCGCGTGCGTGTGGCGCAGCAATTCCAGGCGATCCTTTTTGGGACCGGAGAGCGTTTGCTCGTGCCGGTGGACCACGCCGGCGGAGTAGTCTTCCACCGCGCCCAGCGCGATGAATCCCTTGCGCACCAGGCGCTCGCCCGTGTCGGGAATGGTGAACTCCTGGAAATAGGGGAAAACGGCCGGTTCGGGATCGCGCGCCAGAACGCCGGCGGCGATCCACTCGTTCAGATACGCCGCGGCACGGGTATAGACGTTGCTGGCCGCGGTGTCCTCGGGTTTGCGCTCGCCCAGGATGATGCGCACCAGGTTATACGGGTTCAGCGACAGATAGCGGGCCTGCATGGCAGGCGTGATTTTGTCGTACGGCTGCGTCACAAGGTCGTCCAGCCGGCCGGCCTTGGGGGTGTAACGCAGGGCTTGGAAAGGATAGATTTTTGCCAAGCCCCAGGATATACCAAATGCTACTTCACAGGGGGGATGGGCAGGTCGGGTTCGCGCGCCACCACGCCGTTTTTGGCCTCGTCCAGGCTCACGTCGTATTCTTTGAGCGTGCTGCCTAGGGACTGCTGGAGATTGGTGCGGGCGCGCTGGTATTGATCGAGTGCGTCCACTTCCGATAGCCGGCGCGTGGTATCGTCCCGCTGCGCGATCACCACGTCCAGAATCGTCGAGGTTCCCAGCTCGTATTTCCGCCGCGTTCCGGCCAGCGTCTCGTCTTGCAGCTTGCGCGCCACCACGCTGGTGTCATAAGCCGCTCGCGCGTTGCGCAGCGCCGTCCAATTGTTGAGGACGGCCAGCTTGATATTGTTGCGAAGCTGGCGGTCCTGGATCTGCGACTGGCGGTAATTGAGCTCGGCGGTGATGTGGTCGGCCTGATTGGCGCGGTTCTTGAGGGGGATCGTGAGCGCAAACGCCACGTTGTAGTTGGGAAAATTGCGGGAGAAGATCTGGCTCATCACCGTCCCGTATCCGCCCAGCAGGAAACCATTCACATCCGCCGTGGTGGCCGGCCGGTAACCCAACACCTGGCCGGTGGAACTATACCCGGTGGGCACCAGGTAGCCGGGGTTCACCGAGCCCGCCTGGCCCGAGTTCGCCAGCGAGGCGGTGAGTTGCAGGGTGGGCAGCAGGTTGTTCTTGGTGCCCAGCATGTCCAGCCGCGCGTTTTCGAGCGTGATCTGGTTCGACTCGATTTCGGGACGATGGGCGTTGGCTTCGGCGATCAGGTCCTGAATGGGGATGACCGCTTCCTGCGCCGGCACGTCGATGTGATCGGTTGGCACGATTTTCGCCATGGCGATGGCCGGGACATCCAGGCCGCTGCGCGTCAGCACGCTTTTCAGGATCATCTCCTGTTGCAGAACTTGCGATTCGCGCTGCACCACGTCCTGCTGCGCCGCTTTCATATCGGCTTCCGCCTGGATGGTGTCGATGGGAGCGATGGCGCCCAATTCGGCCCTCTTGCGGTTGTCTTCGTAGAGTTGCGTATCCAACTGCAGCGTTTGTTGGCTCACCTTGAGCTCATCGTTGAACGTCACCAGGTCCCAGTAGAGGTTCACCACGTTGGTGACCGTCGCGATCACCTGCTCCTTGAACGAAAGGTCGTTGGCCTTCAGGTTGTTGCGCGCTTTGTTGTAAGCACGCCGGTTCACCGCCAGGCTGAATCCGTTCAGCAGATTCTGGGTGAAGCTCAATTGCAGGCTGCCGGTATCGATCGGGTTGTATTGCGCCGAAGGAGCGTTCTGATTGAATCCGAATACGCTGCTCAACCCCACCGAGACGGTCGTGCCGGTCCAGTAACTCTGCTGGTAACCGTACACCAGGTTCTTATACTGCTGCACCAGGGAAGCCGTGCCGGTATAGAGCGTGGAAGTCTCGATATTGGTGGTGTGGTAAAAACCGCTCGCAATGTACGCATATGGCTCCGTGTTGGGAATGGCCGAGCCGGCCAACTGAACGTTCAACCCGCTCAATACGCCGCCGTTGCTGCTGGACGAACTGCTGCCGCTGGCCGCGTTCACCTGGGTGGCGCCCGCCAGCACGCTCAGCGCGGCCGAGGACGGACCCGTGGAGATGCTGGTGGAGACGTTCCGCAGCAACTGGCCGGCTTCGGACCGCTGCAAGTCCGATAGCGCCAACTTGGGATAGTAACGGGCGACTTCGATATCCAGATTGTTCTCGAGGGCCAGCGCGATGGCATCGCGCAAGGATAAATAGATGCCCCCGGCGCTCATCAGTTTCTCGATGCGCGGGGAATCCTCGAAGCTCACCTGCGCCACGGGATGGGGAGCATATGGGTGCACCAGCCGGTTTACGAAACCGGGGTTGGTATCCAGGGTAAACGACTGGGTCTGCGCAAAGGCCGGCAGCGCCAGCAAGGCGCAGAGCAAAACGGCGGTTACAGATTTCACACGAAGCATAGTATGGTTAAATCCTCGGAAGCTTTATTTCCGGCGGCAATCCGGCCGCCACCACAATACGGGCCGCAAATGCTTCTTTCCCTTATACGAAGCAAGGGCCGCGGCCGTTCACAAAAAAGGTGAACTGTCCGTTCTTGGGACCGCAACGGCGCGCGCGGACAGCCTTGTCATTCCATATTAGACGGTTGCGCGGCGAGTTTCTTGCCGGCCTACCGAACCGACCTCCCAGCCGTAACCCGTGGGGCGCTACAGTAGTCAGTAGCGATATGCGAGGGATTCTGGTTGCACTGGTGTTCCTGGCGGCCGCGGCCTGGGCGGCCAACGTCAAGCTCTACCTCACGGACGGCAGCTACCACGTGGTGCGCGAATATAAGGTGGAGTCCGACCGCGTGCGCTTCTATAGCGTGGAGCGGAGCGACTGGGAGGAAGTCCCGCTCGCCATGGTGGACCTTAAGCGCACCGAAACGGAAGCCGCCGAGCACAAGGCCGATCTCGAAAAGGAGGCCAAGGTCCTATCCGAGGAGGATAACGAACTGCGGGAGATCCGCAAGGAGGTTTCCCGCATTCCGCGGAATCCCGGGGTGTACTGGCTGGATGGCGATCAGACCAAGGCGTTGAAGGTAGCCGAATCGACGGTCCACACCAACAAAAAGCGCGAGGTGCTGAAGGTGCTTTCGCCCATTCCCGCCGTCAGCGGCAAAGCCACCCTGGAAATTGACGGAGCGCATTCCCCGAACGTCTTCACCAACCCGCTGCAGGAGTTTTACATTCAGCTTTCGGAAACCGAGCGTTTCGGCATCGCCAAGCTGACGCCCAAGGGGACGATACGGATTGTCGAAAACCTCACCTACATGCCGGTCACCAAAGAGCTGGAGGAGGAACCGACCATGGTGGATATTTTCCAGCAGGAGATGGATGCCGGCGGCCTCTATAAGATCTGGCCGAAGCAGCCCCTGGAGCCGGGCGAGTACGCCGTGGTCGAGTACACCCTGAGCAAGCTGGATATTCAGGTGTGGGATTTCGCGGTGAAGAAATAGAAAACGGTGGGCGGACCCCTGGGCAGACCCCGCGCGGAAGCCCGAAACGGTAACTTTCTTCGCCCTGGCCGATCCAGTTGCTCCAGTTGACGGGAGCAGCGTTTGCTGGGAGGAATTTGGTGCGATCACTGCCTGCGTCCAACAGATCAGCGGCGTGGGCTCAGTCAGTCGCCTGTGGTAGCTCTTACTCCGGATTCCTCGAAGCAGTGGTGGAGGTCGCGCCCGGCAGCTTCTAGCACCCGAGAGGCAAAAGATATATAAATGGTTTGTGGTAGACGATGCAAGGAGTGGGAACAAGCTGGCGCTAGCCAGGCACCACTTGAACCGAGTGCAGAGCGCATGGGACGATCCTACCGATTGGGACGACCTCTCGCTCTACGGCTTCTATTGTTTGGAAGCCGCCGTCGGAGCAGCTGCAGCGTGCGTTAGGATTGTAACCTCGAAGAAGCATTGGGAGAAAGCTGACGTTGCGAGGGAGCTTCACGGGAAGCACGGGCTACCCGACATCGAGCAACTGCTTCGTGATCTGAACGATGCTCGCAAAGCGGCAGCCTATGGTGATATCCCTGCCCCAGACCTAAATGCGGAAGATGTCGCATCTGAGATCGAAAGGTACGTCGATGCCGTCTCCGACCTCATCGAAAGGACCGCCGAGAATGAGACGTGACCACCGAGACCGATCCGACGATTCACTGTCCCAGGTTCTTCGTTGGCCCACGGAAAGGGCGTGGAATTGGACTCACGAGCTTCTGAGCTTCGCACGAACCAGCGATAGCCTATTGGCCGTAATCGCGATTGGATCGGCGGTCAGGCCCAACGTCATCAGTGCCGATCTGGACTTAATCGTGATTTCTGTGGAGGCAACGCCTCCCCGGATCTCGTCCCCGATGGAGATCGATCTGCGTGTTTATCCTGCAGCCACCATAGACGCTCAAATCGCAAATGGTCAGGACCTGCTGGGCTGGGCCGTAAGATTCGGTAAAGCACTCTTTCAACGGGATCACTATTGGGATAGAATCATTGCCGCCTGGAACGACCGGCTCCCTCTGCCATCCAGCGCGCTTGCCCGCGAACGCGCGGCGAACGCCCATCAGCGGTTGGCCAAGATCTTGGCCTCCGGCGATGCTGATGCCGTGCACGAGCAGGCTGTATCTTATTTAACCCACCTTGCTCGGGCTGAACTTCTGGACCGGGGGGTCTACCCAGCATCAAGACCGGAACTGGCTTCTCAGTTGCGCGCTGCCAACAGGAGTCAGATTGCCGAACAGCTTGACCGTTTGTTGCAGAACGATCAAATTAGCAGTGCGCGGATAGACCAAGTCTTGAAACTAACGGCGTGACAGCTTTTCCGAACAAAGTCCTGAGCTTTGTCAGCACAAAAGTGATCGAACTCCGTTCGACCTAAGGTCGGGCACGCGTCGACGCCTTTACGCCGACCAAGGGAGTACGCCCCACGAACAAGCTCTATGTCAGCTTCCAAACTGCCGTGCTCAACCCGTCAGCAGCACCCCATTCTCCGGGTTCCGCGTTTCTCCCACGCTCGAAACCAGCACCGCCGGCTGTCCTTTTATAACGCACTTGTTCACGCAGATGCCGCACCCGATGCATAGCTCCGGATCCACGCGCGGCTGCTTGACGGTGATCTTCTCTCCCGCCGCCGTCGTCACCACGGCTTCTTCCAACCAGATCGCCTTCTTGGGCGTGGGGCAGTGCTCCTCGCACACAATGCAGGTCCGCGCATAGGCATACGGCAGGCAGCGATTGCGGTCGATGTACGCCAAGCCGATCTTGATTTTCTGTTTTTCGGCGAGTGCCAGCCGCCGGATGGCTCCCGAAGGACAAACCTGCGTGCACAAGGTGCACTCGTATTCGCAATAGCCGATCTTCATGTTGAGGACCGGCGACCACATGCCTTCGAAACCGGCTTCGAGCCCCGCCGGATGAATGGCGTTGGTGGGGCAAACCTTCATGCACTCGCCACAGCGGATACATCGGGCCAGGAATTCGTCTTCCCCCAGCGATCCCGGCGGTCGCACCAATTCAGGATTGAACGACCGGTTGCGGCCCAGCGGATGGGTGCGGAACAGGAAAACCGAGCTCAGCCCCACCGCGCCCGAAACCAGTGCTTGCCGGCGGCCCAGGTCGAGACGCTCCTCTTTCGGAGGCCGTGCGAACTGTTTGAACCACTGGCGCGGTCTTTCGAGACCGAGCGAAATCGCTTGCGGCGGGCAAGCGGATTGGCAGTTGAAGCAGTAGAAACACTCCGCCGGCTTCCAGTGCTCCACTTCGGACGTGTAGGCGCCGCCCTGACAATCGGCCACGCACAGCCGGCATTGGTCGCAAGCCGAGCTCTTGCGCAGGCGCACCAGCGGGTTCTTGCCGGCCAGGCCCAACAGCGCTCCCAGCGGACAGACATACCGGCACCAGAAACGCGGCCGGTGGAAATTGAGAAGCAGTACGGCGCCAAATAAGAACCCGATCAGTAGGTTGCCGGAATAATGAGGCGGCGCGGCGGTCAGAAAATGCCGCCGCAGAAATTCGTAAACCGGTTCGCTGGCCGCCGTGACGCGCACCGGCCCCAGCCCCGGATGGACATCGTAGATCCACCCGAATAGCGAGACGATGGCATCGTCCAGAGCCGGATAGATGGCAGTGGCCAGGGAGCGAAACAGAAACGATATCGGGTCGAGCCAACCGGCTATATTGACGCCCAGTAACGCGCCGCCCAGAAACACGATCAACACGTAATACTTGGCGGTTTGCCAACGGTTATATTCGCCGTCCGCCAGCATGGCCTTCACCCGCCCGCCACGCAGGCTGGTGAAGAAATGGTGCACGGTGCCCAATGGGCAGATCCAGCCGCAGAACCACCGGCCGCAGAGAAATGTGATTCCCAGGGTAGCCAGCGAAAGGAGCATTCCCGCGGCCAGCGCATGGGATGCCAGCCACGTCATCAGCATCGCCAGCGGATCGAGCTGAAAGAATAGCTTGATGTGCCCGCCGGCGCGGTCGATAGGGTGATCGGCCGTTTCGAGGAACAAACAGAGGAACAACAGCAAGCATGCGCTCTGGACTCCGCGGCGGAGCCAGACGAGCCGCGATGTGCGCCTCTGGGCCATGTCAAATCTCGAGTCGCACGGGCGCTAGCGCCTGAAAGTTCATGGTGCCGATGCCGCGGGCATGGGCTTCCACAACGTAACCGATATCCGCTGGTTTCAGTCCCAACAGCGTGGCGCCAAAGGCATCCACCGCCACCTGGTCCACACCCGCCACGACCGTGTCCTGGCGCTTCACGTCCGCCACGTTGCCACCGGTGGGCCCGTTGGCGGTCAGGATGCGCACCGCGTCCAGCACAATGAGCTGCGGCCTGATGAAACCGGCCAGGTCGGCGACGGTGTTGCTAATATCCTGGTGGAAACGGTTGCGCGCGCCGCCGGCCACGCCCATCAGGTTCTTCATGCCGAGGACGGCCCTGGTGAGGCTGTGGTGCTTGGCGATTCCCACGTTGATGACGCGGTCGCACTCCATCACGGCGCTATAAATTTCCCACTCCTTGAGCACCTTGCCGCCCTTGATCGCCATTTTGCGAAACCGGCTTGGATCCATGAAGCAGCATTGCGCACCGGCTCTTTCCGCGGCCGTCTGAATGCCGCTGCGCGCGAATGTCCGCTCGGCCAGGTGGATGGTGTTGTCGCCGACCCACACCTTTCCCGCTCCGGCCTGGAAACACATCTCCACCAGCGCCGCCACTACGTCCGGATTCGTGCACGCCGCCTGTTCCGGCCGGCGGTCCCAGGCAATATTGGGCTTCACCCAAACCACTTGACCGTGGGAAACGAAACGGCCCATTCCGCCCAGCGCTTCGAGGGAAGCGCGTGTCAGCCGCCGCGCTTCCTCGGCGATGGCATCGGGAGCTACAGGGGACGTTTTGTAATGGGCGATCGCGAGCGACGGCGCGGCTGCCCGCAGGACACTTGCGGCGGCCATCAACCCGGGCGCCGCGGCCGCAGAAGCCAGAAACTGTCTTCGGTTCGGCTTCTCGAGTCTCATGGCAGCGCCCCCAGCAATTCTTTGACAAACGCTTCCGGTTGCTCAGGCGGCTCGAGGATAAGCACGGCATATCTCCCGCGCGCAAAGAAAAGCAGGTCGCCTTCGTCCCGGCTTCTGCCCCGCCATGCTTCCACCGGCATCCCCCTCACACCGGCTGAGTTGGCGAAGCTTTGTTTCAGGCGGCCCACGCGCGCGGCCGCACCGCCCGAGTCCGCCGCGAACGAAACCACCAAGGTAGTTTCCCGGCCATCCAGACGATACATCGCGGCGGCGGCCGGCGCCAGGTAATCGCGGCCCATGGGGGATCGCATGATGTATTTGCGCGAATGTGCCACCAGGCCGCGCGGAGGGAACCAGGCCACTTCGCGCGGCAGGGAGCGGTCCGTGCCAATCTTGGCGGAAATCCCGCGGGCAACGTCGAGCAGCGTAGCCTTGGCCGCGGTTTCATCGGCGAAACTCAGGATCTTCACGTAGTAATTGCCCTGCACGAAATTGACGAGTTGGGCACTGGCATAGCCCTCCGCGCCGATATCGATGAAGCGATAGTTCGCGGCGCGCTCGACGCTATAAATGCCGAAGGCTTGCCGCGGTTTGCCCATGTCATAGACGTCAACCGTGATGGCCGCGCCTTTGGTTTTGAATTCCTGGTGCGCCAGGGCCACCAGGCCGTACAGATGATAGATTTCCGCCCCGCCGTCGTTATATTCGTACAAGTCGGAGGAATAGAAGCGCACCGGCTCACTGAGCTCGCCCCCGAAGCCGGCCGGATCGGGCAGCATCGCCGCCAGTTTCGTCCTCTCGGCGGCACCGTCTTCCTGGGCAGGCAACAGCACGGGGAATGCGATCAGAAAGCAAGTCCGCAAGAACACGCGACGATACATTCGGTCACGCTTTCAGACACGCACATGATAACAGACTGCCCATGAGGCCGCCGTGGAACAATGGTACACTGATTCGTCGTATCGCGAGATTCGCCGAGGGTGAATCTTGCGCCGTTCGATGTGAGCCATGGAGCCTGAGTCTCCCGGAACCGCACAGAACCCGCGTCGCCAGGGGCCGGATCGCGCGGCCGTCCGCGAACAACTCGAGCGGATGCTGGCGGATCCGTTATTCAAGCATAGCCGCCGCTATCCCAATCTCCTGCGATATGTCGTCGAGCAGACCCTGGAGGGCGGCACAAACGACCTGAAGGAGCGGACCCTGGGAGTCGTGGTCTTCGGCCGGGAGCCGGCTTACGACACCAATACCGATCCGATTGTCCGCTCTACCGCCGGCGAGATTCGCAAACGCATCGCCCAATACTATCAGGAGCCCGGACGGGAACATGAGCTCCGGATCAGCCTCTCGCCGGGTTCGTACATCCCCGAATTCGCGATGCCCGTGGCGGCCGCCCCGGCTCCCGCCGCGCAAGCCCCGCCCGCGCCGGTAGCGCGGCCCCGCAAGCCATATCTGTGGATCGTGGCAGCCGCGGCGGTGGCGCTGGCGTTTCTGGTTGCCGTTCTGTGGATCCGGCCATGGGCTCCACGCGCCGCTTTGGACGATTTCTGGCGGCCCGTGCTCGATTCCCCCAACCCCGTGCTGATCTGCATCGGTCAGCGCCGGTTCCTGGGGACCCTTCCGGAATCGCCAACCGACGACTGCCCCGATCTCGAAAACGTGCGCAAGGGATTGGGCGATCCCAACTCACCCATCACGCTCTTCCGCCTGTACTACCTGGGCAGCCAGAACGTTGCCCTTCCCGATGTGGTCACCTTCGGCCACATTGCCGGACTTCTCCAGGCCAACGGCAAAGCCTACCGTCTGCGGGGAGAAAGTTCCACCACCTACGCCGACCTGCGAGACGGGCCGGTGATCCTGATCGGCGCTTTTAATAACGATTGGACAATGCGCCTGATGGGCGCGCTACGCTTCAATTTCGCGCGCGATCACGGTGTTTTCTGGATTCAGGATACCCAGAATCCGCAGCGGAAGAACCTGGCAGTGGACTATTCGACCCCATATATGAAACTCACCGAGGACTATGCGCTCATCTCGCGGGCATTCGAACCCACCACCGGGCGCATGGTGGTAGTAGTCGGCGGACTAACCGGTTATGGCACCATAGCCGCGGTCGAGTTTCTCTCCAGCCCGAGCTATATGGAGGCCGCTATTCAAAAGGCTCCCAGGGATTGGCGGCGAAAGAACATCCAGCTCATAATCTCCACGAAAGTAATCAACGGCGGATCGGGACCCCCGCGCATCGTTGATGAATATTTCTGGTAACCGCGCGGCTTCCATTTTTTGAGACACGTATGATACCGGACAATACGCCCGGCGGATGCTTCCATCCACCGGTCATAATCCACTGATTCCAGGCAAGCTCTCGAGACTGTAACCGTAAACACCTTACCCGCGCCGGGTTTCACGGTGTAGCGTGAGGGCATGCCGTTCCGACCCAGCCGACGCAGCTTCATACAGGTTTCTTCCGCCGCTCTGGCCACCGCCTCAGTCTCCGGTGCGTCAGAGGCTTCTACGAATTCGACCGAAGCGGCGCCCCAAATTCAGGTGTGGGTGACGGGCGGGTCCAAGCGTTATGCCGCGGAAGCCGCTCTTCGCTGGGAACCCGCTAAGCCGAGCGGCGCCGCTGTCATCCAACTCGACCCGGCACGGCGCTACCAGGAGATCCTCGGCTTCGGCGCGGCATTAACGGATTCCGCCTGTTACACCCTGAACCGCTTGGCCGCCCCCGCGCGCGAGCGTCTGTTTCGTAATCTGTTTCACCCCTCGGAAATGGGCTTGAACACCTGCCGGATCTGTATCGGGTCCAGCGATTATGCAGCCAAACCCTATAGCTACGACGAAGGCGAACCGGACCCCGAGTTGCGCCGCTTCTCGATCGATCACGACCGCGAATACATCCTGCCTACCCTCCGGTTTGCCCGGCAAGTGAATCCCAATCTTTTCCTGCTGGCCTCCCCGTGGAGCCCGCCCGGATGGATGAAGACCGGCAGTTCCCTGTTCGGCGGCACGATCCGCAGGAGGTACTTACCCAGCTATGCCCAGTACCTCGTCAAGTTTCTGCGGGCCTACGCGACGGAAGGCGTTCCGGTGGATGCGGTCACTTCGCAGAACGAGGTAGATACCGACCAGGATGGAAGAATGCCGGCCTGCCTGTGGGGCCAGGAGTACGAGATCGAATTCGTTGCCCAGCACTTGGGCCCCGCACTGGCGCGGAATAACCTGTCTACCCGGATCTGGCTCCTGGATCACAACTACAACCTCTGGGGCCGGGCTCTGGCCGAACTGGAGAACGCGGATGTCCGGAAATACGCGGACGGAGTTGCCTGGCACGGTTACGTGGGGGAAGCCGGCGCTATGGCGCGGATTCAGGAATGCTTCCCCGACAAGGGCATGTACTTCACCGAAGACGGTCCCGAAATCACCGATCCCGCGTACGCCACCGATTGGGTCAAGTGGGCGGCGGGATTTGCGAATATTCTACGCAACCGCGCGCGGTGCATTATCGCCTGGAACTTCGCGCTGGATGAGAAGGGCCGCCCGAATATAGGCCCCTTCTCGTGCGGTGGTCTGGTAACCATCAATGCGCAGACCCAGGAGATCACCCACAGCGGACAATACCACGCGCTGAATCACTATTCGCGCGCGGCGCAACGTGGAGCGAGACGATTTGAATCGGCCGGCGATATAAAGGGCGTGTCGCACGTAGGATTCTCGAATCCCGATGGTTCGAGCGCGTTGATCCTGGCAAACGCGGGAGGCGAAACCAAAGTCCAACTCGCGCTGAACGGCCTCGCAGCCGATGTCCCATTGGCGCCGGATTCCGTAACTACGCTCACGTGGCGTTGAGGACAAGAGGACAAGACTCCTCCTCGACAATTGGCACTCCATTTGCTACACTAATTTATACAACGTGGTCATTTCGTCCTCTACACTGGTTCGAACACCGGTCCCCTTCGCGCCGCAATCCACCCACCGAGGAGTAAAGCGTTAATAAATCTATGGCATCCAATATGTATTCCCAGGGCGCCCAAGTCGAGCACCAGAAGTTCGGTTTGGGCACGGTTATGTCGAGCAGTGAAGAACGCATCGTGATCAAGTTCGACGATCATGGCGAGAAGAAGTTTGTCACCAACATGGTGATGGGCAGTCTCAAAAAGAGCGATCGGCAGCCGCCCGCCGAAAAAAAGAGTTCCCGCAAGAAGAAGGCCGTCGTGCCAGCGGCGGTCTAGCCTGCCTGTATTTCGAGGAAATTTTCTTTGAACGCACGTCAAAAACGAATGTTTGAAGAGGCCCGGAAGCGCAATCCAGACCTCAAAATTCCCACGGACACCGCACCTGCCACCGAGTGGACCGAAGCCGACTTGGCCCTCATCAAACAGGGCGTCGGCGATAAGACCAGCAGACCGGCATCGGCTTCGGCCGAGTCCGGCGATGCGGGAGCCGAAGCGCACTCCGGCGCGCAGACCGGCTCCGTGGTTACGTACTTCGAAGCCAAAGGCTTTGGCTTCCTGCGCCCGGACGATGGCGGCAGAGACATTTTCTTCCATGTCTCCCGCCTGACGGAAGGCTTGGCCACCGATCTGCGTCCCGGCGCGCGCGTGACCTACGAGCTAGGTATGGACCGCACGGGAAAGATGGCCGCCAGCAGCATCCGCCTCGGCCCACCGCAGACTGTATAATATAGGTGCCCGCTACCTTACAGTCCTAATGTTCGACAATTTATCGGAAAAACTGCAGCGCGTCTTCAAGAATCTGCGCGGCGAAGGAAAACTTTCGGCTGAGAACATGGAATCCGCCTTGCGCGAGATTCGCGTGGCCCTGCTCGAAGCCGATGTCAATTTCAAAGTTGTCAAACAGCTCATCGAGAACATCAAGCAAAAGGCCATGGGCGAAGAGGTGCTCACCGCGCTCTCTCCCTCCCAGCAGGTAGTCAAGATCGTTCACGAAGAGCTGGTAAAGATCCTCGGCAGCCACGAATCGCGGCTGCGATTCGCCAACGACCCGCCCAGCGTCTTCCTCATCGTCGGATTGCAAGGTTCGGGCAAGACCACTTCCACCGGCAAGCTCGCCCGCTGGCTCTCGAAAAACGGCCATAGCCCCATGCTGGTCTCGGTGGACGTCTACCGTCCCGCCGCCCGTGAACAGTTGAAGGTCGTCGCCCGCGATGTCAACCAGCCCATTTACCAGGGCACGGCCGAAGAAAAGCTGCCGCTCGAACTGGCCCGTTCCGCGCGCCGCGAGAGCGCCAACACCGGCCGCGATGTGCTGCTCGTCGATACCGCCGGCCGCCTCCACATAGACGATCAGCTCATGACCGAACTGCAGCAGCTCAAAGAGCAGCTCAATCCCGTCGAAATTCTCTTCGTGGCGGACGCTATGACCGGCCAGGACGCCGTCAAATCCGCCGACGAGTTTCACAAACGCCTGGGCATCACGGGCATCATCCTCACCAAGATGGATGGCGACGCCCGCGGCGGCGCCGCGCTCTCCATCCGCTTCGTCACCGGCCAGCCGCTCAAGTTTGTCGGTATCGGCGAGAAGCTCGATGCGCTCGAACCGTTCCACCCCGACCGCGCCGCCAACCGTATTCTCGGCATGGGGGACATCCTCTCGTTCATCGAGAAGGCCGAGGAAGCCATCGATAAGAAGCAAGCCGTCGAGATGCAGCGCAAGCTCATCGAAAACGACTTCACTCTCGATGATTTTCGCGATCAGTTGCGCCAGATCCGCAAACTCGGGCCCTTAGGTTCGCTGCTCGATATGATGCCCAAGGTGGGCATGCTCAAAGAGCTCAAGGGCGTTAAGGTAGACGAAAAAGAAATCGGTCGCGTGGTGGCCATCATCGATTCCATGACTCCCCACGAGCGCGACAACCACATGATCATTAACGGGAGCCGCCGCCGGCGTATCGCCAAGGGCAGCGGCACCAGCGTGCAGGAAGTGAATCAGTTGTTGAAGCAGTATGCCCAGGCGCGGAAAATGATGAAGAGCCTTTCCGGCGGCCTGGTGGGGAGGAGACTCGGTAAGATGAAGCTGCCCCCCGGATTCCCCTTTGGAGATTTGCCCGGGATGCCCGGGCGCTAGAAACCGGGGGCAAGGGCCGGGGGCCCCGAACCCCGATGTTAAATTTTTGGAGTTGAAATGCTGATGATTCGTCTGGCGCGGTTTGGCGCCAAAAAGAAGCCCTTTTATCGCGTAGTGGTTATCGAAAAAGAGCGTGCCCGCAACGGCCGCCACCTGGAAGTTATCGGTCACTATAACCCCGTGACCACGCCCGCCCAGGTGCTTCTCCGGCACGATCGCCTGGAGTACTGGACCGGCAAGGGCGCCCAGCTCTCGGAGACCGTGAAGCGCCTGGCGGAGAAGAATCCCGCTCCGGTGGCCGCACCGGTAGCCTGAAGCAAGTGTAACTGTAAGGAATAGAACGGCGAGGTGTCGCCCGAAGCGCGAAATTCCACCATCGTTTTGTCCCCCCGTTTAGTTACCGTGAGACATTGATTAAGGAGGCGGGATGATGAAGCAGCTCATTGAAGACATCGCCAAAGCCCTGGTTGACATCCCGGAAGAAGTCTCGGTCCGTGAGGTGCAAGGGGAGCAGGTCACTGTGTTGGAACTGAAGGTCGCACCGAGCGACTTAGGTAAAGTCATTGGCAAGCAAGGACGAACCGCGCGCTCGATTCGCACGATTCTGGGAGCCGCGGGCATGAAACTGAATCGCCGGTTCACACTGGAAATTCTGGAGTGAGTCCGCCCGAAGCCGCCTGGGTGACCGTGGCCCTGTTAGGGAAGCCGCGGGGCAATCGAGGTGAAGTTACCGCGCTGGCATTCAGTAACAAGCCCGAACGGTTCGAAACATTGCGCGAAGTTTATGTCTTCGCCGTCGGCGCGGCAACTCCCGAGCGTCTCCAGGTGGAGTCCACCTGGTTCCACCAGGGGACGCTGATATTCAAGTTTCAGGGCATCGACACCATCTCCGCCGCGGAGGCGCTGGCCCGTTCCGAGGTGCGCATCCCGCTTTCCGAGCGGACCGCGCTCGAACCCGGCGAGTTTTTCCAATCCGATCTCATCGGCTGCGAAGTGGTGGACCGCCGCACCGGCGAACGCCTGGGCTTCGTGGAAGATTGGGACGATGCCGGCGGCTCCGGCCTGCTGGTTGTCGCGGGCGATCTGTTGATCCCCTTCGCCCGTTCCATCTGCGTGGAGATCGATCCCCCCGCCCGGCGCATCGCGGTAGAATTGCCCGAGGGTCTCAAGGACCTGAACCGATCGTGATCTTCCACGTGCTGACGATCTTCCCCGAGTTTTTCGCGGGACCTTTCGCGCACGGCGTCGTCAAACGCGCTCAAGACACCGGCATTCTCGAGATCCGCATTCACAACCTGCGCGACTGGACTTTCGACCGTCACCGTTCGGTGGACGACCGCCCGTTCGGCGGCGGCGAAGGAATGGTTCTGAAGCCCGAGCCGATTTTCCTGGCCGTGGAATCGATCTGGCCCGAGCGCCGCGCCGAACAAAAAGCGGTGCTGCTTTCCGCCCAAGGCCGTTTGTTCGATCAATCCGCCGCCAACCGCCTGAGCCACGAATCCGAGCTGCTGCTGATTTGCGGCCGTTACGAAGGCGTGGATGAGCGCGTCGCCGAGCACCTGGCGGACGAGGAACTCTCGATCGGCAACTACGTACTGAGCGGCGGCGAACTGGCCGCGGCGGTGGTCATCGATACGATTGCCCGCTTGCTGCCCGGAGTCCTCGGCAACGAAACTTCAGCCGCGTTCGAATCTTTTCAAGACACCGGACATGGCGAAGGCCTGCTCGATTGCCCCCACTGGACCCGTCCCGCCGAATTCCGCGGTTGGAAGGCGCCGGAAGTGCTGTTGAACGGGAATCATGAAGAGATCCGGAAGTTTCGCAAAGCGGCGGCGTTGGAAAAAACCGAGCGGCTGCGGCCGGATCTGAAGAAGTGACTGTTTTCAAGCCGCCGGATCGATGGATTTCCGTTCGAGCCGTTCCACGCGTGCGGCAAGGTCGGCCGTCGCCTCCCTAACTCGCGACTGCTCGCCCGTTAACGCCCCGCAAGTGTGCCGAAATCGAGTATGGCTTTGGCAAGTGGTGGAAACCGCGCATCCAGGCTGACGACCGTGGACGAGAGCACGTTCAGTCGCTGGTCGATTAGCTCGAAGCGTTGAATGGCTTCCTCCCGCAACTCCAGGACGTATCGGGTCAGGCGCGCGGAATCGTTCCGCAGCTCTGCGATTTGCGTGGCCAGGCGCCCAATGGACTCGTCGATCCGGTCGAAGCGTTCGTCGGCGCTCATATCCTTACGATACCCCCTTCGATGATTGCACGCCACTTTCCCGTGGGCGCTCACACGAAGGCGTGTCGCGAGCCGTACGCCGCCTTCGAGTGCATCGTTACTCCTCTGGCAGCGGGCCGAAGTACTCCGCGGGGAGCCAGCGAAGGCCCGTCTCGGGGGCGGGTGTGAGCCAGCCCAAGCTGCGCCAGGCGTCTGGGCGCTGTGTGACCTGGCCCTGGAACTCCACTACCATCGCGCACGGCGGCGCTGGAAAAAACGGCGCGACTGAGGCCGGATCTGAAGAAGTAACTGCTTTGTGCGTCGGGCTACACTTCCGTTTCAGCGAGCTCAGCACTCCCGCGCATCGGTGTTACCATGCGGGGAGAGTCAGTAGTATGTCAGAAACCATCGCGAGCCGCCACAAAAAGAAAACGAAAGGGCAAGTCCGTCTGACGGGTCGTCTGGAACGGCGGGTCAAAGACTATTCCTTGGCGGCCGCGGGTGTCGGTGCCCTGGCATTGGCCTCTCCGGCCGGTGCCGCCGTCACTACAATCGCGGTGAACGCGAATGTTCCGTTCGGTGGCAGATATGCTCTGAACATTCCCGGCGTCGGCAAGGTTCTGTCGATCAGAAATCGTTCGTATGCCGCCGGTAATTTTCAGGCGGATTTTGTTTCGGAAATCGGCCCGGTGTTTGCGATCCCTGGCGGAAGGTCCAATATCGGACCTCTCACCCCGGGCCAAATCGTGCCGCTATCCACAGTTGCGAACTACGCGAGTCTGGTCAACTTTGTGCAGTCTGGGGGCGTCGTTCGGTACTCCTGGACCGGGTTCCTGGGGAATTCGAAGTACCTAGGTTTCAAGTTTGGCTCGGGCGCCAACACTCATTATGGGTGGCTCCAACTCAATATCAGTCAAAACGCCAACCATTCGTATAACGTGACTCTCGTGCAAATGGCGTACGAGACCACCGCGAACCAACCCATTACCGTCGGAGCCACCAGCCCGCCGCCCGCTACTCCGGCCCCCAATTCCCTGTGGCTGCTGGCCTTGGGTTGCGCGGGGTTGGCGGGCCTGGAAACGCTCCGCCGCCGCGGGAAGGCGTAACATCGAATGGCCGCGCGGCTGGCCAAACGGGTCCTCTTAATCGGATGGGACGCCGCCGATTGGAAGGTGATCCATCCCCTGCTCGACGCCGGCCACATGCCCGCGCTCGAATTCCTGATCGATCGCGGCGCAATGGGAAACCTGGCCACGCTCCGGCCGATTCTTTCGCCGATGCTGTGGACCTCCATCGCCACCGGTAAGCGCCCCGATAAGCACGGCATTCACGGCTTCAACGAACCCGATCCGCATACCGGAGGCACCCGCCCCTCCACCAGCACCTCGCGCAAGGTCAAAGCCCTCTGGAATATTCTTACGCAGCGCGGTTTCAAGACGCACCATGTGGGGTGGTTCGCCAGCCACCCCGCGGAGCCCATCAATGGAATCGCCGTCAGCGACACGTATACGATTCCCACCGCGGCTCCGGGCGATCCATGGCCGATGGCCGCCGGAACCGTACACCCCCAGGACATGACGGATACCTTCGCCGGGCTGCGCATGCATCCTGGAGACGTTCTTCCCGAGATGATCCTGCCGTTCATTCCGCGGGCCGCCGAAATCGACCAGGAGAAGGATCGTCACCTGCTCTCCATCGCGAAGGTCCTGGCGGAAACCGCCTCCATCCACAACGCCGCCACATGGATTTTGGAGCATGAGGAGTGGGACTTCCTGGCGGTTTTCTATTCCGGCATCGATCATTTCAGCCACGGCTTCATGCGCTTTCACCCACCGAAACTGCCGTCCGTGCCGGATCGGGAATTCGAACTCTATCGGGATGTGATGGCCGGAGCCTACCGTTTTCACGATATGCTGCTGGCGCGGCTGCTGGAATTAGCGGGGCCGGAGACCACTTACCTGATCGTCTCCGATCACGGTTTCCACTCCGATCATCTGCGCCCGCGCGGCATTCCCAGGGAGCCTGCCGGGCCGGCCGTCGAGCACCGGCCCACCGGTATCTTTGTCATGGCCGGTCCCGGAGTGCGCCAGGACGCGCGCATCGACGGGGCGACGCTGCTGGATGTCGCACCCACGGTTCTGACTCTTCTCGGCCTGCCCGTGGGTGAGGACATGGATGGGCGCGTGCTGCGGCAGGCATTCGACAATCCGCCCGGCGTGGAGAAAATTCCGAGCTGGGAACAGGAGCCGGGCGCCTGCGGCATGCACTCCGAAGACCTGCGCGTGGATGCCGAGTCCGCCCGCCTGGTGCTGGAACAGTTGCAGGCGCTCGGGTATCTGCAGCCCCCTTCCGACGACAAAAAGAAAGCCGTGGAAATCGCTGTGCGGGAGCAGAAGTACAACCTGGCGTGCGTCTATCTGTTTTCGCGCCGTCCCCAGCAGGCGGTCCCCTTGCTTGAGGATCTCGCCCAGGCTTATCCGGACGAAGAACGCTTCGCGCAGCACCTGGCCCAATGCTACATCCTGCTCGAACGCCGCGATCGGGCTCAGGCCGTGCTGGAGGGTCTGCTCGCCAGGCAGGATAAGCCCAATGCCGCCGCCGACTGGCTGCGCGGGGAACTGTATTTCGCCCAGGGCGACGCGCCGGCAGCTTCGGAGGCGCTGCTGCGCGCCGAGCAACACGATCCGCAACTCCCCAATCTGCACATTCGGATCGCGCAGACGTATTTCCGGCAAAGAAAAATCGACGATGCCGAGCGGGCGCTCACGAAAGCCCTGGAAATCGATTCCGATAGCGCCGAAGCGCACTTGTGGATGGCCCGCGTCCGGCTGCGGCAAAGGCGCGATACCGAGGCTGCCGATGAAGCGCTCACGGCCGTCGGGTTGGAGCATTTCCTTCCGCTGGGACATTTTTTTCTGGGAGTGGCGCTGGTTCGGGTGCGTCATTTCAAGCGCGCCATTCAGGCATTCGAGACCACGCTGTCCTTGGCACCCGGATTCGCCCCCGCGCACCGCTGGCTGGCCGCCGTCCATTCCCGCCCCCGCGGCGACAAAAAACGCGCCGCCGAGCACAGAGACTGGTTGCGGCAGCGCCGCGAACATCGCCGCGCCGCAGCGCAACCCGCTTGATCGCGATTGCCAGTGGATTGCCACGTTCCGGCACGTCTCTCATGCATTTCCGGGAGGTGGCTTGGATGTTGACCGGATGGCCGCGCGGATAGATCCGTCGCTATTCCGGCAAAAAGTTACCGGCGCCGGCTAACCCGCCGGATGGGCGTCGCCTGTGCACCGAGCCCTGCTTTTCCTCCGTCAATCCGCTAATATAGATATTTCAAGGACATTTCCATGCAGAACGCGTTGATGACGAAGTTTATCCAGAAGAACAAGCGGACCGATACGCCCCAGTTCCGCCCCGGCGACACCATTCGTGTCCACGTCAAAATCAAGGAAGGCGACAAGGAGCGGCTCCAGGCTTTCGAAGGGACCGTTATCGCCCGCCATAACATTGGTTTGGGCGAAAGCGTCACCGTCCGCAAGGTCAGCTTCGGCCAGGGCGTCGAGCGCATCTTCCCCCTCAATGCCCGCATCATCGATCACATCGATGTTGTGCGCACCGGCCGCGTTCGGCGCGCCAAGCTGTATTATCTGCGGGGGCTCAAAGGGAAGGCCGCTCGTCTGCGCGAACGCGAATAGCCTTTCCAATCTCATGCGGCCCCAATCCGCGGGTGGCAAAATCCGGTGCGAGGGCACGTTGGAACACGAGTTACGCGCGCGCGGGTTTCACGCTGTCGCGGGCGTCGATGAGGTCGGGCGCGGGTCGCTGTTCGGTCCCGTGGTGGCCGCCGCCGTCATCCTCTCGCCGGACCGGCCCATCCGTGGATTGAACGATAGCAAACTGCTCGAACCGGAACGCCGCGTATTGCTCGCGGAGCGCATCCGCGAGCGTGCCGCCGCCTGGGCGGTGGCCGCGGTTGACGCCGCCACCATCGACTGCATTAACATCTATCAAGCGTCCCGCGTCGCCATGCGCATGGCGGTCAACAGCCTCGCTCCGGCGCCCGATTTCCTGCTGGTCGATGCCGTCTCCATCGATCTGCCGGTGCCCCAGCAGGGGCTCATCAAAGGCGATGCCCGCTGCCATGCCATCGCCGCCGCTTCCATCGTGGCTAAAGTCCACCGCGATGGGCTCATGCGCGTTTGGGACGAGGTTTTCCCCGGCTACGGGCTGGCCTCTCACAAGGGCTATTCCACCCCGGAACATCTGCGGGCCATCGAACAATACGGGCCCACTCCTTTGCACCGTCTGAGTTTCGAGCCGGTGCGCGCCTACTCCCGCTTTCCCGTGGATTACGATCCGCAGATGGATTTGTTTCAGACGGCGGGCGCGGCATGATGCCCACCGAACCCGCTCCGCGATCTCCCGAGATGGAAGCTCCCGGTCCCCTCGCGATACCCGCGCCGGTTTATCGGTGGTATCACAAGCTCGGAGCGTTCCTGCTGATCACGCTTTCACTGACGATTGGGATCTTCCTGCTGATTTTCCCGTGGACGGTTTACTGGGATATCAATTACTTCGCCCTGCTCCGGCCGGAGTGGCACGAGTATTGGACCAGCACCTACGCCCGCGGCGCCGTCAGCACGCTGGGAATTCTCAACCTGTTCGTTTCGCTGGTGGAAGTCTTCCGCCTGCGCCGCTTCGGCAGGCGCTAGTGTACCGCCTGCTGCTGCTGTGGCTGGGCCTGATTATCTACGGCTCGCTGGCGTTCGCCATGCGGGCAGCCGGCGACGCGGCCGCGCGGCGCGGAGTAGCATAGAGGCAGAGGAGTGTGCCATGCGATTCGCCGTTTTAATCCTGAGCCTCCCGTGGCTCGTCACCGCCGCCGAAATTCCGCAAGGGACCCATGTGGCCTTGCGGCTGGTCAATTCCATCACCACCCGCACGGCCGAAGAGGGGAACTACGTATACATGGAGACCGCGACTCCAATTGTGTCCCAGGGCCGGGTGGTGGTGCCGGTAGGCAGTTACGTGCAAGGGGTGGTTTCGCACGTGCGCCGCAGCGGCCGGGTCAGCGGTAAGGCCGAGCTGGCCATTCGCATCGATACGCTCACCACGCCCTCCGGCGCCGTGATCCAGGTTAACCCGCACCTCAGCTCGGTGGATGCCGAGAACAGCGATCAAAAAGTGGATGGCAACGAGGGAGATATCAAGCAAGGCTCGAACCATGCGGCCGATGCCGCGCGGGTGGCGACTCTCTCCGGTACCGGCGCGGCCATCGGCGGTGTGGCGACCGAGTCCTGGAAGGGCGCCGGCATTGGCGCCGGAGCCGGCGCGGGCGTGGGGCTGGCGACCGTCCTGTTGACCCGCGGGCGGGAAGTGCAATTGCCCCGCGGCGCCACCGTGGACGTGGTGTTCGAGCGCGCCGTGCCGGTGGATTAGCCGTGCTATTTACCGGCGGAGCGCGCGTCCATTAACAACCAGGTGTGGGGGTCGAGTTCCACGGACGTCGGCGATTTCGCGCAACTAATCTCGAACCGCTGCCGCCTTTGGTTCAGTTCGATCTTTTCCGGGTTGGGCGAAGAATCGATAGCGATTTCGAGGGGCAAGCGATAGAGAAAACCGGGTTGCGTCTGCTCCAGATCGAGCTCGATCTTTTTCGTGGCCGGGTTATAGCGCCACGTGCTTTCCACTACCGGCGAGCCGGCGTGGTAGAGCCATTGTCCAAAAAACCAGCGCAGATCCTGGTCCGCGGCTTCTTCCATCACCGCTGCGAAATCGGCCGTGGAGGCGTTGCCGTCGCGGAAGCGCCGGTAGTATTCGCGAATGCCGGCCCAGAACTTCTCCTCGCCGATCTGGCCGCGCAGCATGTGCAGCACCCAGGCGCCTTTTTGATAGACCACCGCGTTGGGAATGCCGGTCCACGGTTTATCCTGCACCACCGCTACCCCGGGCAAGCGCTTTTCGGCCGTGAACACACGCTCGCGCGCCTCCTTCAGGCCATTCTGGAATGCGTCGCGGCCCTCATAATGTTCGGTGGTCAGCAGGGCGAAATAGGTCGCGAAGCCTTCGCTCAACCACACATCGTCCCAATCCTTTTCAGTGACCGAATTGCCGAACCATTGATGGGCGACTTCGTGGGAGACCAGGTGGAGCGCGGGGCGGCCATCCACGTGGTTCTCGGCATAGAAGATGGCGCTGGCGTTCTCCATGGCGCCACCCATGCCGGCGGCTTCCACATTCGCCAACTTCTCGTAGGGATAGGGGCCGATGCGGTCCCGGTAGAACTCGATGGATTCGCGCGAGGCTTCCTCGAAGGTAAGCATGCCCGCCTCGCGGTCGCGCGGAAACACCCAGATTTCGAGCGGCACGCCGGCCGCCGTGCCGAAGCGGCGCGAAGAAAATTCGGCCACTCCAATGTTATTCAGCCAGGTAGCAATGGGAACGGACTCGCTCCAGTGCGTGGTGCGGCGGCCGCCGCCCAAATCAAGCTGTTCGACGAGCATTCCGTTGGCGACCACCTGGTAGCGGGCAGAGGCGGTGACGAAGAACTCGCTCGAGGCTTTATCGTAGGGGTGATCGATGGTAGGCAGCCATTGATGCGCCAGGTCGGGCCAGTTGTTGCTGAAGAACGTGCTCTCCCCGAACTTGTTTTTCACCAGGTGAAAGCCATCGGCCGGGACGCCATGGTAGCGGACCGTATAACGACGGAGCTCGCCGGCCGAAGGCGGCGGGGCAAGCGCAATGCGCAGCCGGCCATCCGCATGGGTATAGGAAACGGCGGCAGCGGCTGAAGTCACTCCGTCAACAGTCATACCTTTGCCTTGGGAGGGTGAAGCCAGATCGAGCCAGAACGCGCCCAGCCCGGGTTGGAAAAAGCGCACCGACACGGTGGTCTCGCCGGCAATCTCGCCCGCGGCGTCATCGAGCGCGATGCGGAATACGTAGTGTTCGACGTCCAGACCGGGCTGACGCGAATAATTGTCGGCGTAAGCGGCCAAAGAAAAGAGAGCCAGAAAGAACGCCGGCGCGATTGGATGTTTCATCGATTCCCCACGGCCCACTATAATGCATTGAGCCCAGCGACAGTTAGCAGAATGGGGCTTGCGCCTGCCGGCGCAATGCGGCTATGCTTGGAGGCCGTGCAAGCAGTGCCTGTGAGTGCAGCCAATCCGGCGCTAGGCGTTTTGATATTTACGCTGGGCGGCCTGGCGGGGGCGGTGTTCTACCTGCCCTTCAAGAAGGTCCGGCAGTGGGCCTGGGAGAGTTATTGGCTGGTGTACGCCGTCTTCGGGCTGGTGCTGGTGCCTTGGCTGCTGGCCTGGTTCGCATCGCCTAACCTGACCGCGGTGTTGAAAGAGGCGCCGACTCACGAGTTCGTCTACTGCCTGGTTTGCGGCGCTATCTGGGGATTCGGCGGGCTCACCTGGGGATTGATGATTCGCTACCTGGGCGTGGGGCTGGGGCTGGCCATGGGAGCCGGGCTCACCTCGGCGGCCGGCACGTTGATTCCCCCGATGCTCAAGGGCCGCGGCGCCGTGGAAGCCATGTTCACCACTCCGGCCGGAGTGATCTCGGTGATCGCGGCGGTGGTCTCGGTGATCGGCATCGTATTTGTCGGGCTGGCCGGAATGTCCAAGGAAAACGAGCTGCCCGAGGAAGTCAAAAAGAAGGCCGTCGCCGAATTCAATTTCAGGAAAGGGATGATGGTGGCGATTTTCTCCGGCCTGATGAGCTCGGCCATGAGCTTCGGGTTGCAGGGCGGCCCGGAGATTCAGGCGCTGGCCCGCACCACGGACCCGGCCACCTCGGCCACCTGGGCGGGTATGCCGGTGCTGGTGATCGTGCTGCTGGGCGGGTTCATCGTCAACGCCGGATGGTGCCTGATTCTGAACGTCAGAAACCGGACCGCCGGGGATTACGTGCGCCGCGATGCGCCGGTACTGCCGAACCTGTTTTTCGCGGGACTGGCGGGCGCCATCTGGTGCTCGCAGTTCATCTGTTTCAAAACCGGCGAGCCGGAAATGGGCGCGACTTCTTACATCGGCTGGGCCGTGTTGATGGCCGCCTCGATTTTGTTCAGCCAGTTGCTCGGCCTGATGCTAGGCGAATGGAAAGGCACCAGCGGCAAAACGAAATCGCTGCTGGCGTCCGGCCTCGTGCTGTTGATTGCGTCTTCGGCAATCGCCGCGTACCGATAAGTTGAGTGCCTCGACCCGCCCAGGTTAGTCTTCGAATTCCCACGTCCGGAACCGGTGCTGGTGCTCCGTCATATCCACGCGCTTGCCGCGAAAGCGCACGCCTTCCATCTCCAACCGCATGCGCTGCTCCAGGCCGGCTTCATATTTCAGCTTGATTTCGCCGCCCGCGCCCACCACCCGCTGCCACGGCAGCGATCCCACCGGCGCGTTGCGCAGCAACTGTGCCACGTGGCGATGATAGAGCGGATATCCGGCCGCGGCCGCCACCTGCCCATACGTCGCCACTTTGCCCCGCGGAATTTGCCGGATGGCGCGCCGGAACGCAGCGTCGCGCCGCTCGCTCTTGGGGGCCTTCATCAGGCGGCGCGCGGCTTGCTTGGCGGTCAGTTTCCGTCTCATACGTCCCGGTAGCGAAAACACGTCACCAGGTGATCGTTCACCATCCCGGTGGCCTGCATGAAGGCGTAGCAAATGGTCGATCCCACAAAACGGAATCCGCGCCGCGCCAGGTCCTTGCTCATGGCGTCGGATTCCACCGTCCGCGCCGGTACGTCTTGCAGACTGCGCCAATGGTTCTTCCGCGGCCGTCCCTCGACGAATTGCCAGATGTATCGATCGAAGCAGCCGAATTCTTTCCGCACTTCCAGGAACGCCCGCGCGTTGGTCACCGCCGCATGGATCTTCAAGCGGTTGCGCACGATGCCCGCATCCGCCAGCAGTGCCTCGATCTTCGGCTGGTCATACGCCGCGATCTTGGCCGCGTCGAACCCGTCGAAAGCCGCGCGATAGTTGGCGCGCTTGCGCAGAATCGTATTCCAGCTCAAACCGGCCTGCGCGCCTTCCAAAATCAGGAACTCGAACAAAGCCCGGTCGTCGTGCAGGGGAACGCCCCACTCGGTATCGTGGTAGGCGTTCATCGGCTCGTCGTTGGACCACCCGCAGCGGGTCTTACTGGCAGGCTGCGGCATGCAGGAATTCCTTCTCGATGGTCAGCAGAACGCACCCCGCTTCGTCGATTCTCTCGATCGACAGCCCGTTCCAGAACAGCCCGGCACCAGCCCATTGCTCCGGAACCGTGAGGCGCATCTGGGTCACCGAACGGCTGGCAATCACCAGTTGTTTGTCGGCCGGCTCGTACCTCCCCTGCACCCGCGCGGTGACCCTGCTCGCATCCTTGCGCGGCAGCACGATCCGGCTTTCCACCCGCATCCGTTGCTTGCCGCGTTCCACCATCACTACCACGTTCTTTTCTTCCGTGATCTTGTTCAGGGTTTCGTTGAACTGGCGCGCGTTGATTATAGGTTTCCCGTCCAGCGCGGTAATCCGATCGCCGGCTTTCAACGGGCCGCTGTATTTGTCCGGCAGGAACGAAACGGCCAGGCCGGGGCCCGGATCGTCCAGCGTATAGCCGAATCCGCCCAGGGCGAGAGTCGCGCCCGATCCGCCTAACACGCGCGAGCCGGGCAGCACGTCGTTGGTCTCAGCCGCGTCGAATTTGACCGGTTGCAGCCAGTAGCAACTGGCGAAGGTGGGGGAATCGGTTTCGCAATCGACGGAAAGCGGAAAGGGATCGCGCACGTGTTGGTTGAGCCACGCGAACACCGCCGCATCCGTCAGCCCATTCGTCGAGCGCCATTCGACGTTCATGCCGTTGGTGCGCAGCTTGGCGGCCTGCTCATCGTCCTCGGCATTGCCGCTCACCCACAGCACCGGCGTATTGGTGAAATTGGCCGTGAAAATCCGCCCCGTGTCGATGGCATCGCGCGGTTCGCCGCCCAGGCCGATACCGGCCGCCCACAGGTCCGGGATGCGTGAAATGGTGTAAAACACGGCGGCCGTTCCCGAGCCCCGGCCCGCCACGTAGATCCGGTTCGGATCCACCTCGCCGCTCTGAACGGCCTGCTTCACGGCGGCTGCCAGCGCGAGGACGCGCGCATCGATGTTGTTGGCCGCCGGCGCGGCGGGGGCGATCACCTTCCAGCCCGTGTCTTTCACCCACGCTTGCCATTGCGCGGCCTCGGCCGCATCCGTCACCGCTACCGCCGGGGTCTTCGCCCTCAGGCTCCAGGCAAGGAGGCTAGTAATGCTGCAAACGAGCGCGAATTTTCTTGGCCAGTTTTTCAATGTCTTCGGTCTTCTTCAGATCGGAAAGCGACAGCACGAAGCGGTCGTTCTTTTCCAGACTCTCTTGCAATTGTTGCGTCAGCTCGACCAGATGCGCGGCGTCTTTCCGGTTTTGTTCGTGTTCGGCCTTGAGAATCTCGTCGCGCTGCGATTTGCCATTGGGCAGCTTGACATCGCTTTGCGGGTCTACCGCCGAACCCGGCGGAGAGGGAGACTGTGCCGTACCGCCCACCGCCAACATCAACCACAGCGCGTAGCGCCGCACCCGTCGTTTCATGGGAGAACCTGTCCACTATGATACTGAAGCTTTCAGATATTGGAGCTTTCAGCGATCGGCGATCAGCTTTGGCGGCACCGTGGTGAGTATCCGGCTCGACCCCCCGCCACCCTGGTCTTCGTTTCCGCACGGCGCGCAATCGATCGTTGCCGAACTCCTCGGCCAGTGACTGCGATATGCTGGCGGGATGGCAAAAGCAACCACCCCGATACCGCCCGGTTTTCACGCCATCACCCCGCACTTGACGGTGAATGGCGCGGCCCGCTACATCGAGTTTCTGAAGAATGCGTTTGACGCGGTCGAGGGCAATCGCTCGCCAGGCCCCGGCGGCAAGCTGATGCACGCCAGCGTCCGCATCGGCGATTCGATGCTGCTGTTCAACGACGATTTCGCCGAGGAGTTCCAACAGCCGCCGCTCGCCCAGGGCCGCATGCCATACGTGTTGCACCTATATGTGAACGATGCCGACGCCACCTGGGCCAAGGCCCTGGCCGCCGGATGCACGGTGAAGATGCCCCTGGCCGACCAGTTTTGGGGATCGCGCTACGGCCAGGTAGTTGACCCTTTCGGTGTAACCTGGGCCATTGCCACGCATATGGAAGATCTGACCCCGGCCGAAACGCGGGCGCGGATGCCGAAGAGCTTCGGCGGCGGCGCCGAAGGATAAAGAAAGAGCATAATTCGCTGATTCTAAACAGCCCCGTCACTTTCTTGGGACACCGTGGCGCAAAACCCGCCGCCGCCCCCGCGACCCATTCCGTGCCGATTGAAACCATCGTAACCCTAATTCCAGTGCGGACTTGAGACGGTAAAGCCGGTTTCATCAAACCGTCATCGGCGATTTGCTAGTCTGGTCCGTAAAATCGACATAAAGGGCTTAATTGAAGGGGTCTTTTTTCGTTACGCCCCGGCTGTAACAAAACTCCAAGATCTGGTACTCTGATCGGTTCAGGGAAAGAGGGAAAGAGGTTCCATGAGGAAAATAGCAGTCTCCATAGGGGTATTGTTGTTCTTAACCATCCCGATTTTCGCCCAAACCGCCGCCGGCGGTGCAAGCATTTCGGGAGTGGTCAAAGATCCTTCCGGTGCCGTCGTGCCCAATGCAAAGGTGGTGATATCGAGTGAAGGCCAAGGCATCATTCGCGTCATCGCCACGAACGATGCCGGAGCATTCACGGCCCCGGCGTTAATTCCAAGTCCGGGCTACAAAGTAGCGGTCAACGCTTCGGGATTCGCTCCGTACGAAGCCGCCAACCTGGAGTTGCAGGTTGGCCAGAATCTCGACCTGCACATTTCGCTGGCGGTTGGGACCAGTGCCACCCATGTGGAAGTCAGCACCACGGCTCCCCTGGTGGAAGATACCAAGAGCGACTTCTCGGGCGTGGTGGATACCCGAGCGATCCAAGACCTGCCCATCAACGGACGCCGCGTGGACTCGTTCGTCTTGTTGGAACCCGGCGTGCATAATGACGGCACGTACGGCCTGCTTAGTTTCCGCGGCACCGCCGGCCAGAACTCATTTCTGGTGGACGGTACCGATACCACGGAGCAGTTCTATAACGAAAACGCCGGCCGCACCCGCATTGCCGCCCAGATTTCCCAGGACGCCGTACAGGAGTTCCAGGTGGTCTCCTCCAACTATTCCGCCGAGTATGGCCGCGCCATGGGCGGAATCGTCAACACCGTGACCAAGAGCGGAACCAACGATCTGCACGCTTCCGCGTTTTGGTTTTATCGCAGCTCGGCTTTCATCGCGCGCGACCCCTTCTCGACGTACGCGCCTTCCGAGGTACGGCAACAAGCGGGCGGCACCGTCGGCGGTGCCATCAAGAAAGACAAGTTGTTTTATTTTCTGAGCACAGAAATTACCCACCGCAATTTCCCGCTGATTTCCAGTCTCAACACCACGGCGGTCAATCCCACCACTGAAACCTGGAAGAGTTGCGGCGTGGCCTCCGGCTCGCAGCCGGCCGCCAGCGCGGCACAATGCGCGGCCATCAACGCGCTATTGCCGCGGTACTTCACTTCCATCCCGCGCACGCTCGATCAGCAACTGTATTTCGCGCGCCTGGATTATCATGCTTCCGATCAACACACTTTCAGCGCCAGCTTCAATTTCCTGCATGACCTGTCGCCGAACGGTATCCAGACCGGCACATCCGTCACTACCGGCGGCGCCATCAGCGGCAACGGCGACGACGCCGTGACCGTCCGCAACGGCCGCGCCGTGTGGACCTGGGTACCGGCTTCCAATTTCGTCAACGAATTTCACGTGGGCTTTGCTTCCGACCGGCAAGGCGATACGTTCGACCAGGCTGAACTGGGCGGCGGTTTAGGCTATTTGCAGGTCTCCGTCAACGGCACGCAGCTTGGACCGGCCGCCTACTTGCCGCGCATCGAGCCGAGCGAGGACCGCTGGCAGTTCCAGGACAATGCCACGTACAATGCCGGGCGTCACACCATCAAGTTCGGCGTGGATGCCGCCAGCACGTACGACTACGTGTTTTATATCAGCAGCTACTTCGGCGGCTACACCTATCAGACCGTCAACGCTTTCGCTCTCGATTACTCGGGCGCGGTGGCGGGCGCCAAGAACTGGCAGACCTACGCCCAGACCTTCGGGAACCCGGCGGTAGCTTACACCATTAAAGATACCGGCGTCTATCTGGAAGATCAGTGGCGCGCCACGGACCGTCTGACCATCAATGCGGGTCTGCGGTACGAGCACGCGGCACTGCCGCAACCCAAATCGTGCAATCAGAACTTTCCGCTTACCTGCCAGCTATCCTCGACGCCCGACAACCTCGCGCCGCGCCTCGGCCTGGCTTACCGGCTGAACGATAAGACGGTCCTCCAGGCGGGTTACGGCATGTTCCATGCGCGTTTCCAGGGCGGCACTATCGACAATTTGTTTACCAGTGGAAACGGTGTGTACCAGACCAGCCTGAGCCTGGCCGCGACCCAGGCGCCGCAATTAGCCGCCGGTCCGGTCTTCCCCAACGTGCTGGCAACTCAGCCCACAGTCGGCAACATCTCCGCCGCCAGCTTGCAGTATATGGAGCCGGGTGTCAAGACCCCCTATGCCGAGCAAGGCAACGTCGGCGTTCAGCGGCAACTGATCAGCGGACTAGCTCTCGACGTTTCGTACCTGTGGACGCGCGGCGTGCAGTTGCCGGGCGTGCGCGATATGAACTTGCCCATCCTCGGTTCGCAGACCATGACGTACACTATCGACAACGCCAGCGGGGCCTCGGTCGGCAGCTATACCACCCCGGTCTATATCGGGGCGCGGCCGAATACCGCTTTCGGTGGAATTTATCAGGACGAAAACGGCGTCAACAGCTACTTCAACGCGCTTGCCGTGCAGTTGAACAAGCGCTTCTCGAAGAGCTTCCAGGGGCAGCTTTCCTACACCTGGTCGCATGAAATCGACGATGGCCAAAGCTACGGCGAAAGCACCAACAACCTGTTCATGAGCAGTGCGAGTTACTGGACCATCAACGGCGACTACAAGTACGACAAGAGCAGCGGCAACCTCGATCAGCGGCAGCGGCTGGTGTTCTCATGGTCCTGGACTCCGACGTTCGTTCACAGCGAAGGCGCGTTTTTCAAATACGTGGTGAACAACTGGGAGCTGAGTAACATCACGACTTTCGCCACCGGAAATCCGTACTCCGTGAGCGTGAAGGTAACCGACACACCGGTTACCGGCATGTTCAGCAATTCCAACCTTGCCGGTTCCGGCCTCGCGAGCGTGGTGCCATTCGCGCCGTACTACAGCAACTATTATCCGACCCGCTACAACTCCGATGCCCGGCTCAGCAAGATCGTGCCGATCGCGGAGCGGATGAAACTCTTCCTCAATTTCGAGGTTTTCAACTTAACCAATAGCTGGGCAGCCACCAGCATTTCCAGCACGCAGGCGTTCACGGAAGCGAAAGGCGTCCTCACGCCGACCCCGCTCGGCTCGGCCTCCGCCGATGCCGGTTTCCCGGACGGCACACAGGCGCGCCGCCTGCAGATTTCCGCGCGGCTTCAGTTCTGAACTGCCTAAGAAACAACGTTTTGCAGGGGTAAGCTTGCGGGCTTACCCCTTTTCTTCTCCATTACTCCGAAAACCTCTCGGGCCCATAAAAATTCTTCATCACCAGGAAAGAACGAAAGTGCTATTCTGTCTGGTTCACAGGGGGATTGTAATGAAAAGTTGTATTTTGCGCGGGATACCTGCGTTCTCGATTCTGCTGCTGGCTTTTGTAGCCGGCGCACCCAATCGCGCCTTCGCTCAAGGGGCCGGTTCTGGCACGATCACCGGCACCGTGACCGATCCGTCCGGTTCGGTCGTTCCAGGAGCGGCGGTGGTCATCCGCAATACGGATACCATGATCGAACGCAAAACCGAAACCAGCGACGGCGGTATCTATAACGCCGCTTTTTTGCAACCGGGCCATTACGAGGTCCAGGTTTCCAAGACCGGCTTTGCCGCCGTACTACGCAAAGGCCTGTTGCTGCAAGTCGGTCAGACCTTGGCGGTCGATTTATCGATGAGCGTGCAGGTTACGCAGGCCGAGGTCACCGTGACCGGCGAAGCGCCGGTGGTCGATCCGGAAAAGACCGAAGTCTCGCAGGTGGTCAGCGAAGCGGCGGTGGATAACCTGCCCGTCTCGGGACGGCGCTGGGACACCTTCGTGCTGCTCACGCCCAACGTCACTACCGATGGCTCGAGCGGCATGGTCTCCTATCGCGGGCTTTCCGGCTTGTATAACTCGAACACGGTGGATGGCGCCAACAACAACCAGGCGCTGTTTTCCGAAGCGCGCGGGCGCGCCAACAGCGGCGCTTATGTCTACAGCCTGGATTCCATCAAGGAGTACCAGGTGACCGCGGCCGATTACTCGGCGGAGCTCGGTCAGGCCGCCGGCGGCGTGGTCAACGCCGTCACCAAGTCGGGCACGAATGGCTACCATGGCGACCTGTTCTATTACCTGCGCTACCCTACCTGGAACGCGCTCGATTCCTATCCCAAGTCGCAGGGAATCTACAGCCAGCCCATCCATCAATGGCAGCAGTTCGGCGCCAGCGTGGGCGGCCCGATCGTCAAAGACAAGCTGTTCTTCTTCCTCACTTATGACGGTTCGCGCAAAGTGAATCCCATCAGCTACACCAGCAGCACGAACATCAAGGGATTGACGTGTCCCACCCAGGTGACCGCCGCGCAGTGCTCCAACGCCATCGCGTTTCTCTACGGCCTCGAGGGCACCTTTCCGCGCGCCACGAATGAAGACGTGGGCTTCGGCAAGCTGGATTACCAGATCACGCCGCGCAACCATTTGGGCACGTCGTTCGACTTCATGAACTACCGCGCGCCCAACGCCTACAACACCTCGCCTTCAGTTAATAACAACTCGGTCCAGACCAATGGCAATTACGTGTTCCACGAGCGGATCTTCGTGGCCAACCTGGATTCCGTGATTACCAACTCGATGGTGAACAATCTGCGCTTCCAGTGGGGCCGCGACCTGGAAGTGGCGGGTTCCAATGCTCCGGCGCCCTACGTCAGCATTTCCAACGTCACGGCGTACGGCGAGAACTACGCTTTGCCGCGCACCGCCGAGCCGGACGAACACCGCAACCAGATCGCCGATACGATTTCCAAGGTTTACGGCCGCCATACGTTCAAAACGGGCTTCGATCTAAACCTCATTCACGAGGTAATGATCAACCTGTATAACGGAACCGGCGATTACACTTACAGCAACGGCAACGCGCAGAGCTCCTTCAATTCCTGGGTTGAGGATATCTACGGCATCAACATGGGTGACGGCTTGACGGGCAGGCACTTCAACACCTTCGTTCAAGTCAACGACCCGGTGACGCACGTCGGCAAGGACGATTTCCATGACAACGACGTGGCGGCCTTCTTCCAGGACAGTTGGAAAGCCAGCTCGAAGCTGACGCTGAACATGGGCCTGCGCTACGACGTGTTCCTGATTCCGCAGCCGGCCAATCCCAACACGCTGACGTCTCTGACCACGTTATACACGTCCACCATCAACATACCCAAGAGCCAGTTCCAGCCGCGTGTGGGCATTGCCTGGCAGGTCACTCCCAACACCGTGCTGCGTACCGGCTACGGCTTGTTCTACGGCAAGACCACGAACACAACTTATTACGCCACGCGCGTGGAGAATGGAGTGATCCAGCAGACGTTCAGTTGCACGCCTACCACCTGCCCGGCGCTATCGTTCCCCAATGACATCTGGACGCCGCCGGGGGCGCCGGTCGTCGCTCCGTTTTCCGGCGCCTTGACTCCGCAGATCACGACGTTCACTCCGCCCGCGGCCACCCAGGTGACGCGCGGCATGTCGCCCGACTGGGTGAACCCCAGCGCGCATGAAGGCGATGTCACCATCGAGCGCCAGCTGCCGGGCGGAATCAGCGCCTCGGCGTCTTACGTGGTGAGCCGCGGTCTGCATCTGCCTATCTTCCTGGATACCAATCTCGCCCCCACCGCGAGCACCATCAGCTATGACATCCTCGGCGCCAGCGGGTCCACGGCCCAGACCTACACCTCGCCGTACTACACCAGCCGCATCAACACCAATACAGGCGAGGTCTTCGCCGGCTTCAGCGTGGTCAATTCCTGGTACAACTCGATGGTCATCAGCATCCGCCGGCCCATGCGGCACGGCTTCGAGTTCACGGCGAATTACACGCTGAGCAAGGCTTTCGATGGCGCGCAGGTGGCGGGCTCGAGCGGCACGTTCAACGGCACCGACTATCCGATCGATCCTTATAACCTCAAACAGGAGTACGCGCCGAGCGATCTGGACCAGCGCCACCGGTTCGTAACGAATGCCGTCTGGATGCCCACCGTCGGTGTTTCCAATCCCGTCGCCAAGCAGATTGTCAACGGCTGGGCCCTTTCGACCATCGTAACGATGTCGAGCGGACAGCCGGTGACGCCATACATCAGCGGCGCTCCGAGCCCGCTCGATGGCGGCGTGAGCGGCGGCGTCAGTTATGCGGGCGCTACCCAGGGGCGCGCCGGCTGGCTCGAGCGCAACGCGTTCAACCTGCCGAACTTCTACAACATCGATTTCCGGCTGGCGCGGCAATTTTCGTTTCATGAGCGCATGAAGCTGGCGCTAATGGGCGAAGCGTTCAACCTGTTCAACCACACCAACGTTTCGAGCGTAAACTCCACCTCGTTCTACTATCTCGCGGCCGGCAAGACCACCACCTACAACGGCCAGACGATCAGTTGCGTCGGCCACACCAACGCGTGCTTCTATCCTAACGATACGGGCACCAACCCATTTCTGGCTCCAACGGCCACCAGCAATTTGCTGTGGGGTCCGCGGCAGCTCCAGGTTTCGGCCCGGCTCACCTTCTAGAAGTTCCCGGGCGGAATGCCGCGCGCTATTTCCCGGCGCGGCGTTCCGCCTTTTTTGTGTCTGGCCGCCTCGTGTAGAACCGCTTGGCGCAAAACCGGCAGTGTCTCGGAACTCTTCCCAGCCAGCGCATGCAAGCGTCCCGAACGCCGCGCGGGAGCGACGGAACGATATCTTTACCGAAACAACGGGGACATCGCAGCTCGCCGGGTTGGATCTCGGGAGGGGGCCTGATCAAGGTGGCAGTGTAGCACGCGGTCGCGTTTCGGCGCGAGGTGTTAGTCTGTTGTTCGTGCGCCGTTTCTTGTTGTTCCTTTCGCGCCGCCAATGGCTGCGCCGGAGGATGGAACACTCCTCCCTGGCGCAGCGTCTCGCGGCCCGGTTCGTGGCGGGCGAGACCCTGGAACTCGCCCTGGCGGTCTGCCGCCGGCTGAGTGGCGAAGGCATTTCCGTGACGCTCGATCACCTGGGCGAGAGTGTCACTTCGCTGGCCGAGGCGGCCGCGGCGCGCGATGCCTACCTGGGCGCGCTGGATGCCATTCGCGATGCCGCCATCGAGGGCAACGTCTCCCTCAAGCTCACGCAATTCGGCCTGGATTTTTCGCTTGACCAATGCCGCTCGAACGTGGAACAAGTGGCGCGCCGGGCGGCCCACATTTCGAGCTTCGTGCGCGTGGATATGGAATCGAGCGAGTACACCGACCGTACCCTCGAGTTGGTGGGCGATCTCCACGCGCGTTTCGGTTCGGTGGGCGTGGTGATTCAATCCTACCTGTATCGCAGCCGGCGGGATATCGAATGCCTGTGCCAGCGCCGTATTCGCGTGCGTCTGTGCAAGGGCGCGTATCTGGAGCCGCCCGCCGTGGCTTTTCCCAGCAAGGCGGACGTGGACCGGAATTATATCGATTTGATGAAACTGCTCCTCGACCGCGGCACTTACCCGGCCATCGCCACCCACGATCCGCGCATGATCGCCGAAACCAAGGCGTACGCCAACGCCAAGGGCCTGGCGCGCGACGCGTTCGAGTTCCAGATGCTGTACGGCATCCGGCGCGACTTACAGCGGCAACTGGTGGCCGAGGGCTACCGTGTTCGCCTCTATGTGCCGTTCGGTAAAGCCTGGTACCCCTACTACATGCGGCGCCTGGCGGAACGTCCCGCCAACGTTTTTTTTATCATGCGCAACCTGTTCCGTTCATAGGGAGATCCGGTTTATCGCCGGCGGCGCCCGAAACTAATCGCAGGGTAGGTGAGTCTAAGCAGTATGCGCTACTGGTCGTACCTTGGCGCGAAACTGGCTGTCGCGGCCGTCTGCCTCTACGGGTTGCTGCTTTGGATCGGTTCGTTCTGGCCGCTGGATCCTCATGCCGACTCCCTAGCTCCGCTGCGCAACGGCGCTTCCAAGCTGCTGTGCAATCTCGCGCTCATGGGATGGTTCTTGCTGGCCGTCGGAATTCTGTATTTCATCATCCGCGACCAGCGCTACCGCTGCCGCACCTGCTTGCGCCGGCTCCGCATGCCTGTGCAGACGGGCTCGTGGGGGCGCATGCTGCAACTCGGACGTCCGCGCATCGAGTATATCTGCCCGTATGGCCATGGCACCCTGCGGGAAGAAGAGTTGCAAATCTCAGGGCTGGCCACGCCTCAGTGGACTCCCCATTCTGACGATATGTGGGAGGAGCTCTGCGCTTCCACCAAGGAAGATAGGGATCAGAAGTAATAAGCTTTCAGCTTTCAGCTTTCAGCTTCCGGCAGAGGGCGTGAGCTAGCTGACGGCTGATCGCTGATTGCTGATCGCTCGTTGGCCCGATCATGCGAAAATCGGTAGTAGTGGCCAAGAAACCCAAGAAAGAGATGAAAGTCCGCGTGCCGGTGAATGCCGGCCTGGCCCGGTTCTTCCTGGGGCCGGTGGGCCGCATCCTGGTGGCCGCCTTCGCGCTCTTCACCATCGCCGGAATCTGCGTTTTCACCTATTTCTATAACAAGTACGGCGCCATTATCGATGAAAAACTGCGCGCCGGTCCGTTCGCCAATACCGCTAAAATCTTTGCCGCGCCGGTCTCGGTGGCGGTCGGCGATGTTTCGTCGCCCGAGGAAATCGCCGCCGAGCTGCGCCGCAGCGGCTATAACGAATCTCGCACCAACGGCATGGGGTTTTATCAGCTCCATCCGAACTCCATCGAGATTTTCCCCGGCCGCGATTCGTACTTCGACCAGGAAGCCGGCCTCATCAAGTTTTCCGGCGGCAGAATTTCGCAGATTGTTTCGCTCCAGGACAACACCTCGCGCGGCGAATACCAGTTGGAGCCTCAGCTCATCACCAATCTTTCCGGCCCCAACCGCGAGAAACGGCGCATGGTGAAGTTCGCCGACATTCCGCCGGTGATGGTCCAGGCCGTTACCTCGGCCGAGGACAAGCGCTTCTTTCAGCACTCCGGTTTCGATCCCATCCGCATCGTGAAAGCGGTCTACATCGATGTGAAGGAGGGCAAAAAGGAGCAGGGTGCTTCCACGCTCAGCCAGCAGCTGGCCCGCATGTTCTGGCTCTACCAGGAAAAACAATGGAAGCGCAAGCTGGCGGAGATGATCATCACGCTCGAGCTGGAGCAGCGGCTTTCCAAGGACGAAATTTTCGAATACTACGCCAACGATATTTATATGGGCTCGCGCGGCTCGTTCCGGATCCATGGTTTCGGCGAAGCGGCGGAAGCATACCTGGGCAAGGACCTCAGCCAGATTACCCTGCCGGAGGCCGCCGAGCTGGCGGGCATGATTCAGCACCCGGCGCTGTTCGATCCCTACCGCCATCCCGACCGCGTGAAGGAACGCCGCGACGTGGTGCTGGGCCTGATGCGCCAGAACGGCTTCATCAACGAACACGATTACGCCTTGGCGGCCGATGCGCCGATCGTGGTTCCCAAGGGCGCCGCGCAATCGCTCGAAGCGCCCTATTTCGCCGACATGGTGAATGACGCGGTGCAGGCCAAGTTTCAGGAAACGGACCTGCAATCGAACGCTTTCCGCATCTACACCACGCTCGACCTGCGGTTGCAGCGCGCCGCCGCCGAGGCCGTCCGCCTGGGCATGCAGAACGTGGACGACCAGATCAAGAGGCAGCGGCGCTTCCGCGGCAAGACGCCTCCCGACGCGCAAGTGGCCCTGGTGGCCATGGACCCGCACACGGGCGAGATCAAAGCGTTGGTGGGCGGCCGCAATTACGGCATGAGCCAGCTCAACCACGTTCTGGCCAAGCGGCAACCCGGCTCCATTTTCAAGCCTTTTGTCTACGCCACGGCGATGGATACCGGCGTGAACGGCGCGGCGCGCGTGCTCACTCCCAGCACCATGGTAGTGGATGAGCCCACCACTTTCTGGTTCGACGGCAAGCCGTATGAGCCCAACAATTTCGGGCATGAGTTTTACGGCAACGTCACGCTGCGCACGGCCATTGCCCATTCCTTGAACGTGGCCACGGTGAAGGTGGCCGAAATGGTGGGCTACGACGCGGTGGTGCAGATGGCCAACCGCGCGGGCATGAATTACCACATTCACGCCACCCCCTCGGTAGCGCTGGGATCTTACGAAATCACGCCCATCGAGGCCGCCGGCGCCTACACGATTTTCTCCAACCAGGGCGAGTACGTGAAGCCCAGTTTCATCGGCATGATCCGCTCCGATAAGGGAGCGGCGGTCTTCAAGAACACCGTGGAATCGAAGCAGGTGCTCGATCCGCGGGTGGCGTACATCATGACGAACCTGATGGAGGAGGTGCTGCGCAGCGGCACGGCGGCCGGCATACGCGCCCGCTACGGGCTCACCATCCCCGCCGCCGGCAAGACCGGCACCTCGGACCACGACGGCTGGTTCGCCGGGTACACCTCGGAACTGCTGTGTGTGGTCTGGGTGGGGTTCGACGACAATGCCGAGCTGGATATCGAAGGCGCCAAATCGGCCGCGCCCATCTGGGGCGAGTTCATGAAGCGCGCGATCGAGTTCCGCGAATATCGCGATGCCAAGGATTTCCGCGCGCCGGAAGGCATCGTGACGGTGGTCATCGATCCGCAATCGGGCATGCCGGCCACGGCCAATTGTCCCAAGACGCAAACCGAGGTGTATATCGCCGGCACGGAGCCCGTGGGAAGCTGTCCGCTGCACGGCGGGCGCGGCGCCATTACCAACGTGGCCGGTTGGGACGCTCCGGTAGCCCCGATCGAAGGCGAAGGCAAACCCGGCGGGAACACGGCCGCCGGCCAGACGGCCCCCTCGGCGGTGGCCAATCGCGCCGCCCGCCAGGCGCCCGTCCAACAAGCGCAAAATCCGGCGCCTCCGCCCGGGCCGCAGCAGCCGAAACCACCCGCCAAGAAGGGCTTTTTCCATCGGCTGTTGAATGTGTTTAAATGAGGCCAGGAGGCTTGGTATGGTTTCCCGTACTTTAGCGCTACTCTTTGTGGCCGCCTTCGGTTCGGCATGCGTTTTTGCCCAAGGGGACAAAGCCATGCTGGACAAGACCACCCCCCCGCCGCCCGCCCCTGCCGCGCAACCATCCGCATCAGTCACGGCCGAGGACCGCGGCGATATCTTCATGGCCAAGAAGATGTATCGGGAGGCCATCGAGGCCTACCAGGCGGGCAAGCCCAACGATCCGATCCTGCTGAACAAGATCGGGATTGCCTACCATCAATCGCTTCAGTTGGATAGTGCCCGCCGCTCCTATGAGCGCGCCATCAAGGTGAAGCCGGACTTCGTCGAGGCGATGAACAACCTGGGAACGATTTACTACTATCACAAGAGTTATCGCCGGGCCATCGGTTGGTACAACAAGGCGATCAAGCTGGGGCCCAACGATGCCAAGGCCGCCTCTTTTTACATGAATCGCGGCACCGCCTGGTTCGCCCGTAAGCAGGACGAGAAAATGAACCAGGATTACGAAATGGCGATGAAGCTCGACCCGGACGTTTTTGAGCATCACAGCAACGTGGGACAGATCCTCGAGGAACGGTCGGTCGAGGACCGCGCGCGGTACCACTTCGAAATGGCGAAGCTCTATGCCAAGTCGGGGCGCAATGAACTGGCGCTGCAAAACCTGCGCAAGGCGCTCGAAGAAGGCTTTAAGGACAAGAAGAAAATGCAGGACGCGCCGGAGTTCGCCACGCTCAAGGAATCGCCCGAGTTCAAGGAGCTGATGACCCTGGAGCCGCGTGTTCTCTAGCCGCCGCTGGAAGTTTTACCTGTGCGCGCTGCTCGTGGGCGCGCTTTCGTGCGCGCGCCGGCCTTCCCACCCACCGCTCGAGCGGCTGGCCATTTTGCGATTTGAAAATCTTGGCCCGGATGCGGCCACGGATTGGATGGGCCGCGCCCTGGCGGAAGTGATCACCGCCGATCTGGCGGAGGCGCCTGGGGTCTATGCCATTCCCTCGGCGCGGCTACATGCTCTGGATCGCGTCTTGGGCGTTCGCCCGATCTCCGCTCCCGGCATCTCGGCTGAGCGGGCACAGGCTCTGGCGGTGGGCGCCGATGGCATCGGCTATGGCGATTACTGGATTGTGAACGGCCGGATCGAGGCGCATCTGACGATCATGGATCCGCGCACCGGCAAGGCCGTGCAATCGATCGGTGTATCCGCCGCGGCGGGGGCAGTGCTGGACGCCGCCAACCAGATGGCGCGGCGCATCGCCGATCGATCGATCGCTTATTCCACCCGCCAACCGGAAGCCATCAGGCACTATGCCATGGCCCTCGAAGCGAGCGACGCCGCTGCCATGATTGCCGAGTCCAGGCTGGCCATCGCAGCCGATCCGGGTTTCGGGCCGCCCTATCGCACGCTGGCGCAGACCGAAGCGGCCGGAGGGGACCGTGCCGCGGCGATTGCCACTCTGGACCAGGCTCTGGCGCGCGGTGCCCGGATGCCTCCCGTCGAGCGGGCGCGCATGCAGTTTGAAAAGGCATCCTTGGAGGGCGATGCCACGGCGCGGTTTCAGGCGCTGGCTGCGATGGCGAAGGCTTCCCCCGCGGACCCCGAGTTGTGGCGTACGTATGGACAATCCGCCTTCTTGCGTCACGATTACCCGCCAGCATTGGAGGCTTTCCGCCAAGCCATCGCCCTGGAGCCGGACGATGTCGATTCGCTGAACCAGATGGCGTACGCGGCGGCCTACGCGGGCGATCTCAATGAGGCCGGGAGGCTGCTGCGCCGGTACCAGGCGCTGCGCCCCACCGACCCGAATCCACTCGATTCGTTGGGTGACGCGCACCTGATCAACGGCCGCCTGCGAGAAGCGGAGACTTTCTACCTGGAAGCCGCCAAAAAGAACCCCGCTGTCGAAAACGGCGGCGACTATTTCAAGGCTGCCGTGGCAAGGCTGATGACCGGCGATGTGGCGGGAGCCGATGCGCTCTCGAAGCAGTTCGCCGATGTTCGCTCCGCGGCTAAAGATCCGTCGGTCGACCTTTTTCGCGCGCAATGGAACTGGCTGGCGGGCCGCCGGGAAATTGCCGCGCACGATGCGGAGACCTTCGCGCGAGCCGCGGCCCATGGGCCATCGCGCGATCTGGCGGCATTGGCCTGGTCGCAACTGGCGGTGTGGAAACTGGTGATGGGCGATCGCTCCGCCGCCGCGCAGGCGGCAGCCAACGCCGGCGGGCAAGCCGGCCCGGCGAGCGCGGCCACGGTGTCGATGGTCCGCTTGCTGGCCGAACCCCCGGCGGCCGCCGCGGAGTGGACGGCACGGATCGAAAGATTACTGCCGCGGCCGGACGAGAGCGCTCCGCGCGATTTCGCGTTGGGATATGCGCTGCTGCTCGATAAGCAGTTCGATGCGGCCGCGCCGGTCTTCCGCCGCATGTATGACAGCGGCGAGGATTCGGCGAATGAAGGCCTGCCGGTTCTGCTGGCGTGGTGCTATCTGGAAACCGGCCGCGAAAAGGAGGCCGCAGCGGTCATTGCCTGGAACCCGATCCCGCCGGTGAGAGGCCCGAGCCTATTCGCTCCGTTCTATTTTCCGCGCTTGTTCGCGCTGCGGGCCGAGGCGGCGGAAAAAACGGGGCGGACGAATGAGGCGAACGCGAACCGGAAGATCTTCGAGGAGCTTGCGCGGTGAACGGCATAAACCCGTGGGGCAGGCCTTTAGCCTGCGGCGGGCTTCAGCCGGCTAAAGCCCGCCCCAAGTTTGCAACGCTAATGGACTACGGCGTGGCCGAGCCGGCCGCAATTTCCTGCGATTGAAGAATCTTCAATTGGTTCTTCTTACTTTCCACGGCGGCCGCCGCGAGATCCGCAATGGTGGTCTGGTGGAAGTAATCCGAGATCCGCGCCTGCATGTCCTTCCACCCCTCGTGCGTTCCCCATGGCGGAGCGTTCGGGGATTCGGTCAGACCGTAGACGGATTTCTGGTATTCCGAAAGCCCGTCGATGGCAACGATCACATCCATGAGCGCGATTTTGTCGGCGGAAATGCGGAGACTGAAGCCGCCGGCCGGACCTTTCGTGGATGCAAGCACGCCGCGACGAGCCAATTGCTGGAGAATCTTGGCCAAAAAGTGAGCTGGAATGTCCTCCTCTTTGGAAATCTGTTTGACCAGGGCATTCGCGCCGCCGGGGACCTGCGCCAAGTGGACGCAGGCCTGGATCGCGTATTTGATCGACAAAGAGTAAATCATTGGGTACCCCCTGGGGATGTTGACGATATCGCCCTCTTCAATGCTTGTAGTCTAATTATCCGATATTTCTGAAGCGGCGCGCTGTCGGATGGGAGCGATTCGATACACGAATCATGGGGGTGCCAGAGCGTCAGGCCAGTCCTACAAAGCCGGTTCATGTGGCCTCCTTGAAGCGGCCGATGGCGGGAAGGATCTTGGCGAGGAGTTGCTCCCGGGTGTACGGCTTAGGCAGGAATCTGCACTCCTCGATGTTGCTGAAATGTTGTTGCACATCGACGTCCTGGAATCCGCTGCTGACAATCACGCGGACGTCCGGCCGCAGGTTGCGAATCATGGGAAGGGCGACGTCACCCGGCATTACTGGCATGGCCATGTCGAGCAGCACGACGCGCACTGCGCCGCCATCGCGGGTGAGGCGCTCGATGGCTTCCTTGCCGTTGCTGGCTTCGAGCACGGGGATGCCGCGCCGCCGGAGGAAATCGCCGGCCATTTTGCGGATGGCCGGCTCATCGTCCACAATCAAAACCGCCCCGCACTCTTCGGTGGAAACGGCCTGGGATTTGGCCGCCGGGGGTGCGGACTCCGCAATTTTGGGAACAGGCAGAACCACCTGAACGCTTGTGCCGCGTCCGGCCGCGCTCTCGACCGCAATGCGGCCATCGAGCGCGCGAACGATGCCCTCGACTGCCGCCAATCCCAGGCCCCGGCCGGGAAACTTGGTGGTGAAGAACGGCTCGAAGATCCGTTTGCGCGTTTCCGCATCCATACCGCGCCCGTCATCCGAAACCTCGATGCTCACGGAATCGCCTTGGCGGGTGGTGCGGACCGCGACGGTTCCCGGCTGCCCCTCAGGGATGGCCTCCACCGCATTCATAATCAAATTGGAAAATACCTGCTCCATTTGGCCGGGATCCATCAGCAAGGGGGGAAGATCGCCAGCGAACTCGGTCGTGAGCTGGATTCTTTCCGGGACCGATGGCAAAAGCGTCGCGACGGCTTTCGCGGCAACCGCGGTGACGGAGACGGGTTTGCGAACGAACGCGCCTTTACCGGCATAGGCGAGCAGTTGGCGCGTGAGGCCGGCGGCCCGCTCGACCGATTCGAGAGCGGCCGGCAGAACCGCGTTCGGTTCACACACCGGGCAGGATTCTTCCAAAGCCAGCGAGATGTTGCCGCTCACGGCCGTCAGAATATTGTTGAAATCGTGTGCAATCCCCCCGGCCAACAAAGCGATGCTTTCCAGTTTCTGGGCCTGCTGGAGGCGCTGCTCGGCGCGCTTTTTTTCGCTGATATCGCGGATGATGGTGACGGCGCCGATGATTTGGCCGGCGGCATCGCGCATGGGCGAGGCGGAGCTCTCAAAGGTGCGATCGGGTGTCGGTTGCTCCAGATGGATGACGGTCTCGCCCGCCAGCGCGCGCTGGGTTGCGCTCATGCCCGGCCCGGCGGAGATATCGAGTTTCGCCAGGGTCGCGGCAATGCTCATGCCGGTGGGGTCGAACCCCAAAATGGCTATCGCCGAAGGATTGGTGCGGACGATGTTTCCCTCGGTGTTGGCGACCAGCACGGCGTCCACCTGCGCGGCAAAAACGGCATCCAGAAGCTGGTGGCTGCGCTCGGTTTCCTGGCGTGCCATACGCAGTGCCCGATCGGCCAGTTGACGCTCGCGGCGGACCGCGGCCTCCTGGATTTCCCGCTCCACGGCCGGCACCAGCCGCTGCAGATTGGTCTTCATCACATAGTCGTGAGCGCCGGATTTCATCACGGCCACGGCGCGGTCTTCGCCCACTGCTCCGGAGACCACGATGAAGGGAATATCCAGCCCGGTGTCGCGCACCACGGCCAGCGCCGAGGGAGCATCGAACTGGGGCAAGTGGTAGTCGGCCAGGATGACGTCCCAGGCCTGCTCTTGCAATGCGGCCGCGAGGCGCGGGGCTGTTTCCACCCGCTCGGCATGCACTTCATAGCCGGCATTCTCCAGAAGGCGGACCATGAGCTGGGCATCGCTCTCGGAGTCTTCCACCAGGAGTAGGGCTAACGGTTTACTCATAAGACGCATTACTCATGGCTTTTCACTTTGGGCGGTTCCTCATTCCACACCAGCCAATAGAGGCCGAGATGCTCGATGGCCTGGGTAAATTGCACGAAGTCCACCGGCTTGCGAATGTAGCTATTGGCTCCCAGATCGTAGCCGGCGGCGAGGTCTTCTTCTTCCTTGGAGGAAGTGAGGATGACGACGGGCAAGCGGCGGACTCTGGCATCGGCGCGAACCTGGCGTAACACCTCCAACCCGGGAACCTTGGGCAGCTTGAGATCGAGCAGCGCCACGGCCGGCAAGTCCGATACATCGCGGCCGGCGTAAGCACCTCCGCCCCACAGGTAATCGAGGGCCTCCTTGCCATCGCGGGCGACCACTACCTCATTGGCGATGTGGCCTTTTTCGAGCGCCCGCCTGGTAAGCTCGACGTCGCTCGAATTGTCCTCGATCAGCAGAATGCGTTTACCGTTACTCACTTCTCCCCTCCCAAGGTGAAATAGAAGCTGGCCCCGCGGTCCGGCGCGGCTTCCGCCCACACGCTGCCGCCGTGGCGGTGAATGACGCGCTGCACGGTCGCCAGTCCGATGCCGGTTCCGGGAAATTCCGATTCGCTATGCAGGCGCTGAAAAGCGCCGAAGAGCGTACTCGAATAAGCCATGTCAAACCCTACGCCGTTATCGCGAACCACCAAAGCCGATTTTCCGCCGCACTCGACGGCACGAAACTCGATGCACGCCGCGGCGCGCGTGCGCGTAAACTTCACGGCGTTTTCGAGCAGGTTGGTCAACGCGATTTCGAGCAGGCGGGCATCGCCGAAAGCGGTCAAACCCGGCTCAATGACGAATTCCAGGCGCCGATCGGGATGGGATTCGCGGAGTCTGGCGGCGATCGATTCCACCAGCCGGCTCAAATCCACCGCTTCGCGATGCATCGCGGAGCGGGTTATGCGGGAAAGCTGCAACAGATCGTCGATCAGCCGCCCCATGCGCTGGGTTTCGGAACGCACGCGGTCCAGGTACTGCAACGCGCGTTGTTCCAGGTGCTGGCCGTAGTCTTCGACCAGGGCCAGGCTCCAGCCGTCTATGCCGCGTAGCGGCGCCCGCAAGTCGTGCGATACGGAATACGCGAACGCTTCGAGCTCTTTGTTGGAAGCTTCGAGCTGGGCGGTACGCTCCAGCACCCGCTGTTCCAGTTCGATATTGAGCCGGCGCAGACGCTCTTCGCTTTCGAGCAAAACCTCTTCGGCGCGTTTCCGCGCGGTGATGTCCATATTGACACCAACGAAGCGCCGGGCACGCGGCGCGCCGCCGTCATCCTCGAAATACGCCCTGCCATGGGAGGCGACCCAGTGAATGGAGCTATCCGGCCAAACCACGCGGAACTCGCGGTGATACGCGCCATGGCCGGCTCCAGCCAGCGTCCGTGCCACGGCGGCATCCGTACTGGCCCGATCTTCCGGATGGATGCGCGCGATGGCTTCGCGGTAATCGATCTCGTTCCCTGACGCAATACCGAACAGGTTCCGGCACCGTTCGTCCCAAAACACTTCGCCGGTCTCGAAGCGGTAATCCCAGGCGCCCAGATCGGCCGCTTCCAGGGCCAGGCGGCGCTGCTCGGATTCCTCCACCAGAGCTTCCTGGGCGCGTTGCAGTTGGTTCAGCGATTTTGCCAGCTTGATATTGGCGAAGCTCAGTTTGCCTACGATTTCGCCGAATTTGCGAAGGAATTCGATGGCCGTGCCGATGGTTGTCCGGTCCATGTGCGGGAATTGGCCGGTGAAGATATTTCCCAGGTGCTGGCCTCCCACCACGAAAGGGGTCGCGACGTCGCCCAGGCTGTTTTTGCAGGTGTACAGCTTGTACTCGCCCACCAGGACGGAACCCTTGGTATCGAGAATGGCGACCGGAACGTGGGTCAGTTCCATGAAATCGCTCATGAGCGACTGGATAGCTTCCGTGTCGATGATGTCGTGGAGCTCGAGGTCCCCAATGTCCTCAGCCGGAGAGAGAACGCTCTCGAGTTTCCGGCGGACGCGCTGCTCGCTTTCCCGCAGCGCTTCCTCCGCTTGCTTCCGTTCCGTGATGTCCCGATTGATCTCCAGGTATCCGGTCAGCCCTCCGGCATCGTTGCGCATCGCGACCTGGCGGCACTCGGTCACGATTTGCCGCCCATCGCGCCCGGTATGGTTCAACTCGCCTTCCCAACGGCCCTCGCGGGCCAGAATGGCATCGATTTCGGGGAGCGGGATATGGTTGCTGGTCTTCAGCAGATCGGGCAGGATCTTTCCCAGTGCCTCGGCTTCCGTCCAGCCGTACATCTCCTCGGCGCCGCAGTTCCATCCGGTAATGACGCGGTTGCCGTCGGCGGCGATGATGGCGTCGTGGGAAAGGTCGATCAGGCGGGACTGGCGGGTTAACGTTTTTTCCGCCAGCGTGCGCTCCCGCATCTGGCGCTCGATGATGGCGGCCGCGAGAATCAGCAGGAGCACCAGCGATCCGCTGCCCAGACCCAGAATCCAGCGCGTCTGGGAATCGGCCGCGCTGGCGGCCATGGTGCGCTGGTGGAGGAGGCGGTGCTCTTCTTCTTCCACGCCGCTCAAGGTGCCGCGCACGCGATCCATCAACTCCGCGCCTCCGCTGGAGCGCACCACGGCGGCGGCGGCCTCCATGCCTTGCCGGTTGCGCACTTTGATCGTGGCCGTCAGAAGATCCATCCTGGCCCGCACCATGCGATCCAGTTCATCCAACCGTGCCTGTTGCGCGCGATTATCGAGGGTCAGGCGGCGCAGAGCGGCGGTGGCCTGCTGTTCGGATGCGATGGCGGACTGGTATGCGTCGAGATAGTGACCGCTCCGGGTGAACAGGTATTCGCGCTGGGAGATTTCGGCGGCTTCCACCGACGACCGCACGTTCGCCGCCGCGTTGAGTACCTGGTAGGTGTGCGCCACCAGGTCTTCGGCATCCATGGAACGCTGCAATCCGCTCCATAGCGAGGAGGCCAGCACTCCCAAGGCCAGCGCGGCGGCGGCCAACATACCGATTCGCCGCAAGAGAGGCGCGCCCGCCAGATCCGCGTACTTCGGCTCCAGCAGATGCGCGGCCCGCCTGAGGGAGAGCAAACCGCCCTGGCTATCCAGAAGGCTGATGGCGACGCCGATCAGGGCGAACAGGCCGAGCCCCACGGCTTCGGCCGGTTGCGCAATCGCAAAGGAATACCGCGGCTCCAGAAAGAAATACCAGATGCTGAGGGAGCTCAAGGCGGTGGCGGCCAAGGCGGGACCCCGGCCGCCTAGCTGCCACACACTCAGGACAGCGGCCACAAATGGCAAGTAGGGGGCATAGGCGCCGAGTATCGGATCGAAAGCCAGCCTGAGCCCCACGGCAATCACCACGGCCAAAACGGCAAAGGCATAGGAGGCTCTTGCGAACCTTCTTAAGAACCCGGCCTGGATGAATACGGCCACTAACGTCACCTATGGTCTTAACGGGAACGCAAGGCACGTAAGATTCCCAAATTGGTCCACAAACGGAAATAAGGATTTAGGGTCCTGATTGTGCCAGTTGGTTCTGGGCGAAATGTTGGTGTAGTGAAATTGCACACACAGATAGGGGTATATGCCCCATTATTGATGTGAATATCTACACAGGCGGATGCCGGACGTTTCCATCTTGAATCCTGAACGATATCTTAGCATCGGCTATCTTGAGGCCAAGATTAATGTCCACTTTGAGGTCAGTTACCCGAGTCTACACAGCACCCGAGGCCCGCGATGGCGAGGGCGTACCCCTGCGGCGCGCCTTTCCCGGTCCGGAAGTGATGGAAATCGATCCATTTCTGCTGCTCGACCAGATGGGGCCGCTCGAAGCGCAAGCGGGCCAGGTTCCAGGTTTTCCACCCCATCCGCACCGCGGTTTCGAAACGGTGACTTACCTGTTGAGCGGGGAAATCGAGCACCGCGATTCCTGGGGAAACCACGGGGTTCTGCGGCCGGGTGACGTGCAATGGATGACCGCCGGCTCGGGCTTGGTCCACTCCGAACTGCCCGGCGAGACGCTGGTGCGCGAGGGTGGACGGCTGCACGGTTTCCAGCTTTGGGTGAACCTCCCCCGAAAAGACAAGATGATGCCGCCGCGCTATCAGGATACCGCCGCCAACCGAATTCCGGTGGTTCGGAACCAGGAAGGCACGGTAACCGCCAAGATCATCGCGGGGGAAGCCATGGGAGTGAAAGGCGTGATCGATACGCGCATTCCCATCCTCTATTTGCACCTCACGCTCGATCCCGGCGCCCGGTACGTGCAAAACGTGCCGCAAAGCGAAAACGCATTGGTGTTCATCATTGCCGGTGAGGCATCGTTCGGGGAAAGGCGGGCCATGCGGAACCAAGTAGTACTTTTCGACAGGTCTGGCGACACTGTGGATATTCGCAATATCGGCTCAGGCGTGCTGAGTCTGCTCTTGATCGCGGGCGAGCCCATTGGCGAGCCGGTCGCCCGCTACGGGCCCTTCGTGATGAACAGCAAACAGGAGATCGTCCAGGCGGCGGAGGATTACCGGTCGGGCAAGATGGGCGTGCTCGCGTGACGGGTTGCGAGGCAAGGGGGTCACTCCGGGCAAACACCTGAGCGCACACAACTTGTGGAAGTACCAGTACGTTCGGTATTGCACCTAAGTTGCATTTAGAAGGATGTTGTCCAAAATTCACGGGCTACGATTTGGGCATTATCGGTTAAAGTAAAGCTAGACCGATGTTAGAGAGCCCTCTCAGTTACGAGCCTGGGCGCCGGATGTTGGATTTGGCACGAGTTTTGCTCGTCCACGGCGAACTGGCACCGCGGCTCGCGCTGCAAACCATTTTGCAGGCCAGCGGCTATTCCGTGGATGCCGCCGCCAGCCCCTCGGAAGCGCTGGCCAAACTAGATGAGGGTGAATACGAACTGGTGCTGATCGATGCCGCACTCGGATCGCGCGCGGCGTGCGGCCGGGTGCTGGCCTATGCCAGGATCAAAGACTACCGTCCGGCCACGGCGCTGATCACATCCTCCCAGCCCGCGATCGAGCATCGCTCCGGGCCCCACGGCCACGAGGTGTCGGTCCACACCGAGAATCTTCCAGGTCTCCTGGAAGATGTGGCGGAGCTCATCGGCCTGCGAGCGAAGCGGCGGTTGCGGCCCTTGCGGGCGGCGGTGTAAAGAGAAGCTTCCCTCAGCTATACCCTAGCAGCCATGTGGTAATCTTGGCATCGTAACCCATACACAATTATGTCGTATCGAAGCCAATCGCGAACGGTCGCGGGCGTTTCGATCGCTCTTCTTATGCTCGCCGCGATCGCCACGCCCTCCCTTGCCCAGCCTGGACCGGAAAAAAAGCCAGCCCCGCTAGGGCCCTGGATGAACAAGAGTCTGTCGCCCGATCGGCGCGCGGACCTGGTCATCGCCCAGATGACGCTCGACGAAAAAATCCAACTGGTGCACGGTAGTGAGCACCACCCTTACGTCCCCGGCCAGCCGAGCGGCTCCAATGGCGGCGCCGGCTTTATTCCCGGCATCCCCCGCCTCGGTATTCCGGACCTGAATATGGCCGATTCGGCGGTTGGCGTCACGCGCGGCGCCCTGCGCAGCCGCTACTCCACGGCGCTGCCTTCCACGCTCGCGGCCGCGGCTTCCTGGGACCTCTCGCTGCTCCACCTGTACGGCAACGTGATCGGCCGCGAGCTGCGCGACCAGGGGTATAACATGTCGATCGGCGGCGGTGTGGACATCACCCGCGAGCCGCGCAACGGCCGCAACTTCGAATACATGGGCGAAGATCCCATCCTTGCCGGCCGGGCCGTCGGGCAACTCATGAAGGCTATGCAGGAGCAGCAGATCCTCGGCGATATCAAGCACTATGCCCTGAACGACCAGGAGACTGGCCGCAGTATCGGCAATGTGCTGCTCGATAAGCGGTCCATGCGCGAAACCGACCTGCTGGCCTTCGAAATCGGCCTGCGCGATTCCGGGGCGGCGGGCGTGATGTGCTCCTACAACAAGGTCAATGGCGATTGGGCCTGCGAAAACGATTACCTGCTGAACCAGGTGCTGAAGAAAAGCTTCGGCTTCCAGGGTTGGGTGATGTCCGATTGGGGCGGCACGCACAGCGCGACCAAAGCCGCGCTGGCCGGCCTGGACCAGGAGATGCCTGGCGACATTTATTTCGGCGACGCGCTCAAGAAAGCGATCGAAGCCAACGAAGTGCCCATGGCGCGGCTCGATAACATGGTGCACCGCATTCTGCGCTCCATGTTCGCGGTGGGGGTGATCGACAATCCGCCGGTCGAGAGAGTCGTGGACGTTTTCAAGGGCCTGGAGGATGCCCAGAAGATCGAAGAGGCAGGGATCGTGCTTCTGAAAAACGCCAACGATCGATTGCCGCTCGAGGCCGCCGCCACGCATTCGATTGCGGTCATCGGCTCGCATGCCGATGTGGGCGTGCTCTCGGGCGGCGGTTCGGCCCAGGTGGATGCCGCCGGCGGCAACGCGGTCACCCCGCCCAACGGTCTGCGCCGCGGACCGGTTTACCACCGGTCCTCGCCGCTCGTCGCGATTCGCGCCAAAGTGCCCGCGGCCAAAGTGGAATTCGACCCCGGCACCGACCCGGTATCGGCCGCCGCTCTAGCCAAAGCATCGGAGATTGCCATCGTGTTCGTGAACCAGCCGATGAGCGAAGGCCGCGATGCGCGCACCTTGTCGCTTCCCGAAAACCAGGATGCCCTGGTGAGCGCGGTGGCCGCCGCCAATCCCAAGACCATCGTGGTGCTCGAAACCGGCGGACCCGTCTCCATGCCGTGGTCGGATAATGTGGCTGCCATCCTCGAAAGCTGGTATCCGGGGATCGGCGGGGCGCCGGCCATCGCCAACATCCTGTTCGGCGACGTGAACCCCTCCGCCAAGCTGCCGGTCACTTTCGCCAAGAGCGACCAGGATTTGCCCCACGCCGAAGTCCCCGGGATTAACCTGGAGCCCCAGGGCGGCGGCCGAGGCGGCAGGCTTCCGCCGTTCGATATTCCCTATACCGAGGGCCTGAAAGTCGGGTACAAGTGGTTCGACGCCGAAAAGAAGGAGCCGCTCTTTCCGTTCGGATTCGGCCTGTCGTACACCACGTTCTCCTATTCCGGCTTGAAGACCGCGTCAGGTGCGGTCACGTTCACGGTGAAGAACACCGGCAAGCGGGCCGGAGCGGAGATCGCGCAAGTGTACGCCGTAATACCGGCCGACAACGAACCGCGGCGCCTGGTGGGCTGGGCCAAAATCCACTTGACACCCGGCGAATCGAAGACCGTGACCGTGGCTATCGAGCCGCTGTTCCTGTCGATCTTCAACGTCGATAAGGATAGCTGGGAACTGCCGCCCGGCGATTATCAGTTCTCCGTCGGCGGTTCATCGCGCAGCACCCCGCTCACGGCCACCGTGCGCAGACCGTAAAGACGCGTTTAAAACCGGGGACAGACGGAACGTTTTCCGCGATACGAAGTTTCTGGAAAACGTTCCGTCTGTCCCCGGTTTTTGATATATTCAAATTCCAACTATTTGAAACGGCACGCACGAAAGGAAGGTATCCGGTGAGTTCCAACAAACACTCCGAGCTTCCCGAGGAACGCAAAACCGGCTTTTCGCGCCGCGGCTTTATCCGCGGCGTGGGTATCGGCGGCGGCGCCCTGGGAACCGGCCTGCTCGAAAGAGCAGCCACGGCCGCGCCCGGCCAAGCCAACATCGTGGGGCCCGGCCCAGTCCCCATCACGCTCGACATCAACGGCAAATCCGTCAATCTCACGGTTGAGCCGCGCGTCACCCTGCTGGACGCCATGCGCGACCGGCTCGACCTCACCGGCGCCAAGCGCGTATGCGACCGCGGAGTGTGTGGCTCCTGTACCGTCATCATGAACGGCAAGACGGTGTATGCGTGCAACGTGCTAGCCATCGACGCCCAGGGCAAGAAGATCGAAACCATCGAAGGACTGGCCGCGCCCGGCCAGCTTCACCCCGTTTCGGCCGCCTTCTGGGAGAACGACGCGCAGCAGTGCGGGTATTGCACCCCCGGTTTCGTGATGGCTGCCAAGGGATTTCTGGATGAAAATCCCAACCCCACGATGGAACAGGTGAAGCATGGCCTGGGCGGCAATTTGTGCCGCTGCGGCACCTACATGGGTGTCCGTCAAGCCGTGCTCGAAGCCGCCAAGGGCATCAAACAAGGAGGCAAGAATGGCTAACACTCCCGACTATAGCTGGCCGCCCATGGAAGCCCGCAAGGCGATGGGCCAGCCCATCAAGCGCGTGGACGGGCCGGCGAAAGCCAGCGGCCGCGCCAGGTATTCGTCCGACCAGAATCCGCCGGGCCTGATCTTCGCCGTCCTCAAAACGTGCCCCTACGCCCATGCCCGCGTCACCAACGTGGACACCGGCGAAGCCGAAAGGACCAAAGGCGTGCTGGCCGTGCAGGTGATGTCCCCGGCGGGAACCGAGATTCAATGGGAAGGCACCGAGGTGGTCGCGGTGGCCGCGGCCACGGAGGATATCGCGCGCGATGCCGCCGCCAAAATCAAGGTGGCATACGAGGTGCTTCCCCACCTGGTGAAGGAAGAAGATCTCGCCGCCGCCGGCTCGCATGCCAAAGCCGCCGGCGAGAGAATGCAGGGCGATCCCGATAAGGGCTTCCAGGAAGCCGAAGCGATTTCCGAAGGCACGTACGGCATCCCCATGCAGAGCCATGTGTGTCTGGAAACTCATGGCGAAGTGGCTCACTGGCAGGGCGATCAGCTCATGGTGTGGCCCTCGACCCAGGACGTTACGCGCTATGCCGGAACGCTCTCCCCCAATCTGAAAATGCCCACCACCAGCATCAAAGTGAATATGCAGTACGTGGGCGGCGGGTTCGGCAGCAAATTCGGACCCGACGCCTGGGGCGAAGCTTGCGCGATCCTCTCGCAAAAGGCCGGTGGCCGCCCCGTGAAGCTGTTCCTAGATCGCAAGACCGACCAGTTGATCGCCGGCTTCCGTCCCTCCGCCTTCGCCCATATCAAGATCGGCGGTAAGAAGGACGGCACCATGACGGCCTGGGAATCGAAAGGCTGGGGAACCGGTGGTTTCCCCGGCGGAGGCTCACCGCCGCTGCCTTACATCCTCTCCGATCTGCCCAATCGCCAGAACTTCACTTCGGTTTCCGTGAATACCGCCGCCAGCCGCGCCTGGCGCGCGCCCAACAATCAGCAAGCCTCGCTGTTGACCTGCAGCGCCATCGAAGACTTCGCCGCCCAGATCGGCATGGACCCTATCGAGGTATTCAAGAAGAACCTGCAATACGCGCCCAAGGCGCGGCAGGCGACCTACGCGTACCAATTCGATAAAGCCGCCGAGCTGGCCAACTGGAAAGCGCTGTGGAAGCCGCGCGGTCAAAACGGCGCGGGCCCCGAGAAACGCGGGCTGGGCGTGGGTTTCAACGCCTGGGGTGGGATGGGCCACAACAGCAACTGCAAGGTTAGTCTCTATGCCGACGGTTCGGTGCAAGTGGATATCGGCACGCAAGACCTCGGCACCGGAACCCGCACCGTCATTACCCAGGTGGCCGCGGAAACACTGGGGCTGCCGATGTCGGCCATCAAGCTTTCGATCGGCACCAACGAATTGCCGCCGGATGCGGCGTCCGGTGGATCGACCACCGTGGGCGGCGTTTCCTCATCCACGCGGAAAGCATCCGTGAACGCGCTCGCCAAGCTGTATGAAGCCGCGGCGCCGGCATTGGGTGCGCAGCCCGAGGAACTGGAAGCGGTGGATGGCCACATCCGCGTGAAATCGGCGCCCACCAAGAGCCTGACTTGGCAGGCCGCCTGCAAAAAGATTCCCGCCGGCGGAGTGATTTCGGAGATGGGCGTCACCGAGCAGCGCAGCCCCGGCGGCCTGATGGGTGCCGGCGCGGCCGGTGTGCAGATCGCCGATGTCACCGTGGATATCGAAACCGGCGTGGTGAAGATCAACCGCTACGTCGCGGTGCAGGATTGCGGCCTGGTCATCAATCCGCGGCTGGCGGAGAGCCAGGTATTAGGCGCGGTGATCATGGGCATCTCGACGGCGCTTTACGAGCAGCGTGTCTTCGACCAGCAAACCGGAACCATGCTCAATCCCGATATGGAGTTCTACAAGCTGGCGGGCATCGATGACGTGGGCGAAATTGTGGTCCACATGGATATCCGCCCGGAAAACGATAAGCGCGGCGTCATCGGCTTGGGCGAGCCTCCGGCCATCGGCATTTGCGCCGCGGTGAGCAACGCCGTGGCCAACGCTATCGGCGTGCGCGTGCCCAACATTCCCATGACCCCCGATCACGTGCTCAATGCCCTGGAAGGGAGGAACGGATAATGCAAGCCTTCAAATATGCCAATCCCGCCACCCTGGCGGAAGCCGCGGCGCTGCTCGGCCCGCGTTGGGGCCAGGCCGATGTGCTGGCCGGCGGCACCGACCTGCTGAGCCTGATGAAAGACGATCTGCACACCCCCCAACGGCTCGTCAATATCAAAAATATCAAGGAACTGGATGGCATCTCGCATTCCGCCGGCGGCCTGCGCATCGGCGCCCTGGTCACCTTGGATGAACTGGCGCGCCACCCCGCGGTGCGCGCTTCTTACCGATCGCTGGCCGATGCCGCGGCGGGCGTCACCAGCCCGCAGATCCGCCACATGGGCACGGTGGGAGGCGATCTCTGCCAGCGCCCGCGCTGCTGGTATTACCGGCAGGGCTTCGGCCTGCTGGCCATGAAGGACGGCAAATCGCTGGTGCCCAATGGCGAAAACAAATACCACGCCATTTTCGGTACGGCGCCGGCATATTTCGTCAGCGCCTCCAGCCTGGGCCCGGCGCTGGTGGCGCTGGGCGCCAAGGTGAAACTGGTTTCCGCCAAGGGCAGCCGCGAGGTCCCCGTGAAGGAATTCTTCGTGGTTCCCAAGGACGAATCCACGCGCGAGATCGCACTCCGGCCGGACGAGATCCTCACGGAAGTTCTCGTTCCCGCCGGCGCCACGCATAGCGCGACGTACGAAGTCCGGCAGAGAGAGGCGCTCGATTGGCCGCTGGCCGCCGCCGCCGTCGCTTTGACGATGAAAGGCGATACGGTGGCCCAGGCCAGGATCGTGTTGGGCCATGTGGCGCCGATTCCCTGGGAAGCTCCCGCCGCCGAGAAAGCACTGGCGGGCAAAACCGTGACCGCCGCTTCCGCCGAAGCCGCCGGTAAAGCCGCGGTGGAAGGCGCGCAACCGCTCAGCCAGAATGCCTACAAGGTGCAACTGGTTAAGGTGTCCGTCAAGCGCGCGCTTCTGGAAGCGGTCAACGCCAAGGGGTAATTATGGAAAATCCTGGATTGACCCGCATCAGCATGCGCCGCTGCGAAAAGCTGCGCTGGAAGGGCATGTTCATCGAAGCCGATTGGGACCCCACCGTGCAGCCTTCGAACGAGCAGTCTTTCTGGTGCCAGCACACGTACAAGTGTCTCGGTCCCGACGGCAAGCTGGTCGATGAGTTCGAATGCAGCCCCGCCCGGGCGTGCTACGAAGAGTTGTAGGGGGAAGACCGTTCCTGATCGGTTAAAGCACGCCAGCCCCGCATTGCAAACGAACCATTTGTAATCCTGCTATGATTCGGTTCAGTTGACTTGCGGGTGAAGCGTGCCATCTTCGACCGTCATCGCGATTCGGTGCCGCGCTCTGTTCAGGGTTGCGCCGAAAGCCACGGAGTGGGCGGGCCTTTGGGGCGGATTGGACATCCGGCCGGCCGCGCGCGGCCGTGAGGAGTAACGGCGATGGCCCGAAAGAAAGCGGAGAATGCCGGGGAGCCGGACGATTCCCGGGCGGCTTCGCCCGCGGGTCCGGCCGGCCGGGCTAGGCCTCTCTCGCTTGCCGGCAGTCCCAACCCATGGTGGCGATGGGCCGTGGCCGTGCTTGCCGTCGCTCTTGCCGCGGGCCTCCGCATGCTCCTTTTGGCGAACCTTGGGAACCGCGCGCCCTACGTCACATTCTTCCCGGCGGTCATCCTCGCGGCCCTATACGGAGGCCTCGTCCCCGGCTTGCTGGCAACCGCCTTGTCGGCGGCGCTGGCCGATTTCTTCTGGATGGAACCGGTCGGCAGCTTCGCCATTCGCGACCCCGGCGACTGGCTGAGCCTGGGAGTATTTCTTCTGAGTGGGGCCATGATCTCGTGGACAGCCGAAGCCATGCGCCGCGCCCGCGGGCGCGCCGAAGCCGCCGAAGCGCAAGCGCGTCTGGACACTGAAAGAAGGCGGGCGGACGAGGCGCTGCGGGAAGCCCACGGCCGGCTCAATCTTTACATCGACCACTCGCCGTTAGCGGTGATCGAATGGGATGGCGATCTGCGCATTCTCCGTTGGGCGGGCGAAGCCCAGCGGGTTTTTGGGTGGACCGCCGAAGAGGTCCTGGGCAGGCGCATCGACGAGTTCCCCGTCATTTACCCGGAGGATAAAGACTCCGTGGATCGGGTGGTCGCGGACTTGCTGTCGGGCAGCCAGCGCAGCATCGTTCACAAGAATCGAAATGTCCGCAAGGATGGCGCGGTCATTTACTGCGAGTGGTACAACACCCCCACGCGCGATTCGTCCGGCCGCCTGGTCTCGATGCTCTCGCAGGTCCTGGATGTCACCGCGTCCAACCGGCTCATGCGAGAATTGAGCCGCTATGAGCTCCTTTCGGAAAACATCCGCGACATTGTCCTTTATATACGACGCGACAGTGGGCGCATTGTGGAAGCCAACGCCGCCGCGGCCTCCGCCTACGGCTATACGCGCCAGGAACTGGCAGAGCTCTCCGTCCAGGATCTCCGTGCCCCAGACACCGCGGAGTACGCGGCCACGCAGATGGAGATTGCCGATTCTCACAGTCTGCTGTTTGAAACCATCCACCGGCGCGGGGATGGCAGCACGTTTCCCGTGGAAGTCAGCTCCCAGGGCGCCACCATCGAGGGCACACGCATGTTAATCAGCGTGGTTCGGGACATCACCGAGCGCCGCAAGATGGAGGCGGCCCTGCGCGAGAGCGAAGAACGGCTGCGGCTGTTCATTCAGTACGCTCCCGCCGCCGTGGCGATGTTCGATCGCGACATGCGATACTTGGCCGTCAGCCGCCGCTGGATGGCCGACTACCGTCTCGAGGACCGCGAATTCGCCGGCCGCAGCCACTACGAGCTGTTCCCCGAAATACCCGAACGCTGGCGCGAGATTCATCGCCGCTGCCTGGACGGAGCCGTGGAGCGCTCGGAGGAAGATCCTTTCCCGCGCGCGGATGGCACCCTCACCTGGCTGCGCTGGGAGATCCACCCGTGGCGGAACGCCCAGGGCGAAATCGGCGGGATCGTCATTTTCACCGAGGACATTACCGGCCGCAAATTGGCGGAGGAAGCGGTGCGCCAGCACCGCGAGTGGCTGCGCGTGACCCTGGCCAGCATCGGCGACGCGGTGCTGGCCACCGATACGGAAGGCCGCATCACACTCTTAAACCTGGCCGCGGCCGCCTTGACCGGGTGGACCGAACCAGAGGCTGTAGGGAAGCCGGCCCGCGATGTCCTACGCATCGTGAACGAGCTAACCGGCGAACCCGACGACATCGTGGGCCGCATCCTCCGCGAAGGACGACCCGTGCTGCTGGGCAATCATAAGGCGCTGCTCGACCGTGAGGGGCGCACCATTCCCGTGGAGGATTCCGCGGCCCCCATCAAAGACGCCGCCGGCGGCTTGGCCGGAGCGGTGCTGGTGTTCCATGATGTCTCCCAGAGACGGCGCGCCGAAGAAGCGCTCCGGCAGGCTTCCGAGCAGCGCCGCGTGGCGCTCGAAGCGGCGGAAATGGGCTCTTGGGACTACCGCTTCGACAGCGGCCAAATAATGTTGGATGAGCGCTGCCTGAAAACCGTCGGATTGGCGGCCGGCCCGGCCGGCTATCGCGCCATCGACATGCGGATACACCCGCAGGATCGCACGGCCGTCAGGCAGGCGCTTCAACAGGCTCTGGCGGGGGCGGAGGAAGGGGCATTCCATCGCGAGTTCCGTTTGTTGTGGCCGGATGGCTCCTTGCATTGGGTCTCCGCCCACGGCCGCGTTCTTTTCGAAGGCGAGGGCCCCCAGCGCCGCCCGCTTCGTTTCGTCGGCGTCAGCATGGATATCACCGACCGGAAGAAGGCGGAAGCCCGCCTGCGGGAGTCGCAAAAGCTGGAGAGCATCGCGGTATTGGCGGGCGGTATCGCTCACGATTTTAATAACCTTCTCGTGGGGGTCATCGGCAATGCGACCCTCGCCCAGGAGATGCTGCCGCCCGGCGACCCCACGGGCAAGCTGGTGGAAGAAATTGTCCGCGCCGGCCAGCATGCGGCCCATCTCACCCGGCAGATGCTGGCGTACTCGGGCCGCGGACGCCTGGTGGCCGAGCCGCTCAACCTGTCCGATCTGGTGCTCGAAACCAGCGGTGTGGTGCGGCCCTCCATCCCCAAGAAAGTCGTGCTGCAGTTCCAATTACAGCCGAATGTGCCGCTCATTCTGGCGGACCGGGGCCAGATTCAGCAGATCTTCACCAACCTGGTGCTCAACGCGGCCGAAGCCATCGGCTCGGAGGCGGGGTCGATCTCGGTAGAAACCGGTGTACGGGACGTTGACGAAGCCTATATAAGCCTTCTTCCCGAACTCACGGATTTGCGGCCGGGCAGGCACGTCTTCCTGGCGGTCCGTGACACGGGTTGCGGCATCGACGATGCGGCCAAGGCCAGAATCTTCGAGCCCTTCTTCACCACCAAGTTCACCGGCCGCGGACTTGGCTTGGCAGCCGTGGCAGGCATTGTCCGTGCTCACAAAGGTGCCATCCAGGTTTCGAGCGAACCCGGCCAGGGAACGAGCTTCGTGGTTCTGTTTCCAGCCATGGAGCGCGCGGCGCCGGCTCCCGGTTCGCAGCCGCCGGCCGGGGCGCTTCGCGGCAGCGGAACCATCCTGGTGGTGGATGACGAGGAAACGGTGCGCCGGATGGCGATGGTGTCGCTCGAACGGTACGGTTATCGCGTGCTCGAGGCCACGACCGGATTGGCCGCCATCGACGTTTTCAAACGCTATCCCGGCGAGATCTCAGCCGTCCTGCTCGACCTGACCATGCCCGAGATGGGTGGAGAAGAAGCCCTGCGGGAACTCCGCAAAATCCGGCCGGATGTGAAAGTCGTGATTAGCAGCGGCTACGGCGAGTCCGAGGCCCTCAAATCGTTCCAGGGCCGTGGCTTCGCGGGTTTCATTCAAAAACCGTATACTCCCGCGCAACTCGCCGAACAAATCGCGCGGGCACTGGCATCCTGATTTCCGGGTCGGGCGCACGTTCGCGCTATAATTGCAGCAGGGGGAAATCTGGGATGCGAATGATTCTGTGTACCGCTACCGCTGTCTTTCTGGCGGCTGGTGTTTCTTCCGCCGCGGGCCTTCCAGCCCATGGCATCTCCGGCAGTTATATCGAGGCCCGCACCGCGGACGTCTGGACCGGTCCTTGCTTCGCCAATGGCGAAATCGATATGAACGGCCGTGAGGCTATCTTCGCCTGGAAGATCGATACCGGCAGTTGGCAGGGTGTGGATGTTTCCGGTCTGGCGGTGGTCGGCGTCGTCCGCACGGTGCACACCCTGGGCGACCCGTATCAGCCGGTTAACCCCGCGACCGCCGCATTAATCGTCGATAACCGGGCCAACCGCGAGCAGCGGCTCGCGCTCGAGGGCTTTGCCAAAGCCATGGCGGGCGATTTACTCCAAAACGTGGTCGCGGTGGATTACCAGCCGATCGAACTGACTATTGCCAATAACAATATTCATGGCGGCGCCGCGCGGCTAACCGCGGGCTCTCTGGCTGCCATTCAAACCCGCGCCCTGGCCGCGACCGACCACACGTGCGGCAACGAGGATGTCTTCTATCCGCCGCTGACCCCGCTCGAACATGCCATGCCCGCATACGCTTTGGCCGACTCCTATTCCGGCTCCGCCCTGGGCGAGACGTGGAGTTCTCCGTACCGCCGCAGCGGTTTCCTCGGGACCTTCCACGTTCGAGCGGAATAGCGCCAGGCGCCGCCGAAGCCGTCGCGCATTCGTGTTGTAATGAACGACGTGAAGACTACTCTTAGCCTGTTGCTCGCGGCTAGCGCCGCCGCCTACGGCGCGGATTATCTGGCTTTTTCGGGCGGGTATACCGCGCACGCCGGGAAGGGGATCTATTCGTATCGCTTCGATAGCGCGAATGGCTCTCTCAAGGCTATGGGCGTGGCGATCGAGACCGATAATCCATCGTTCCTCGCCATCGATGCCAAACGTCACCTCCTGTTTGCGGTGCACGAAAGCAACGGGCCTTCCGCGGTCAGCTCGTTCGCGATCGACGCGAAATCCGGGAAACTGGCACTCATCAATCGCGTCGCCTCAGGCGGATCGGCGGCCTGCCACCTGGCTCTCGATCGCACCGGCCGTTGGCTGGCCGTGGCCAATTATGGCACCGGCAGCGTCATCGTCCTGCCGGTTGCAGCCGATGGCCGCTTGGACAATGCCGTGGCTTTCGATCAGCACAAGGGTTCCGGCCCCAACCCCATGCGCCAGGCCGGTCCACACGCGCACGAAGTGACGTTCTCGCCCGATAATCGCTTCCTGCTAGCGAACGATCTGGGCACCGATCAGATCTATGTTTACCGTTTCGACGCCACGCGCGGCACCGTCACGCCCAACGATCCACCCTCCGCCAAAACGGCTCCGGGGGCCGGCCCGCGCCACCTCGTATTTCATCCGAATGGAAGAATACTTTACGACGTGAACGAGATGGCCGCAACCGTGACCGCCTTCCGCTACGACGCGGCCAAAGGCACGCTCGAAGAATTCCAGGATATCTCCACCCTGCCGGAAGGTTTCTCGGAACGCAGCGGCGCCGAAATCGCCGTCAGCTCGGCCGGTACCTTTCTGTACGCCTCCAACCGGGGCCAAGACACGATCGCTCTTTTTGCGATCGATCCCCTGCGGTTTACCTTGACCGCCGCGGACCGCACGCCCACCTTGGGAAGCAAACCGCGCCATTTCGCACTGGATCCCACCGGCGCGTGGCTTCTGGTAGAGAATCAGGATTCAGGCAACATCGCCGTGTTTTCCGTACATCCCCGCACCGGACAGCTTATACCTTCGGCGCATGCACCTGTCCGCGTACCGGACCCTGTGTGCCTGGTTTTCGTTCCGTAGAGTTTGGCCAATCGCCCGGCGGAGTGTTCCTTTTACCCTTACTCCGGCCCCTGTTCGCGCGCGCCCACCTTGGTTTCCGGCTCATCCTCCGTCTTTGGTGCGATGTTGCGATAGAAGCGATGCGTACACCCCCGGCAGCGGAACGGCACCTTATGGAAACCGACCATGAATGCATCTAAGATGCCGCGCGAGTACGACCTGCGGACATCATGGCCGCCGCAGGCAGGGCAGCGCATGACGAAATCGTGTTCTCTGGCCACGGATTGGTTCGCGATCTTTTCCCCGATTGTAACGCAGCCCCGACAAATAGGGCTAGTTCCCAAGTGCGGCGAGGTCGTCCGCTTCGCCCGCTTTTCCCACCGTCAACTTGGGTTCGATGCCGCGAACCAGACCGGCCAGTACCGAGCCGGCGCCAACTTCCCATGCCTGCACCACACCCTGTTGCGCCAAATAGCGGATTGAATCCACCCAACGCACCGGGCTGGGCACCTGCCGATAGAGACCCTCGCGGGCTTCGGCGCCCAGCCGGATTTCCCGCGCCTGCCAGTTATTGACCAGCGGACACGAAAGATCGCCGAACGCGGTGGCGTCCAGGTCCAACCGCAGGCGCTGCTGAGCCGGCTGCATGAGCGCGCAATGAAACGGAGCGCTCACGGGCAGCGGCACGGCGCGCCGGGCTCCGGCGGCTTTAGCCAGGGCCATGGCCCGGTCCACCGCCCCGGCATGACCCGCGATCACGACCTGGTCCGGGGAATTGAAATTGGCCGCGCTGACGATTTCTCCCTGGGCCGCCTGCTCGAGAATTCCATCCAGCTTGCCCTCCGGCAATTTGAGCAGCGCAGCCATGGCGCCCACCCCCGGCGGCACGGCCTCCTGCATGTACCGGCCGCGGTTGCGCACCAGTTTCACGGCGTCGCGGAACGCCAGGCTGCCGGCGGCCACCAGCGCCGAGTATTCGCCCAGGCTGTGGCCCGCCACATAATCCGGCGCCATGCCCTTCTCGCGCAGCACCTCCCAAGCGGCCACCGAGACGGTGAGCAGCGCCGGCTGCGTATTTTCGGTGAGCTTGAGGGAGTCTTCCGGACCTTCGAAACACAGGCGCGAGAGCGGGAATCCCAGCGCGTCGTCGGCTTCCTCGAAAACCCGCCGCGCCACGGAGAAGTGCTCGACGAGCGACTTGCCCATGCCGGTATACTGCGATCCCTGGCCGGGGAAGAGAAATGCGGTTTTGGGTGTCAATTCAGGATTATAACCGGCTTCAGTGGATGGTCCGCGTCTTCCGGTTCATGTAGTCCATCAGCAGGTATTGGCCGAGCGTAAACGGCGTCGTAAAATACGCCTTCCCGCGGCAGATCTCGGTGACTTTCTGCACGAAGTTCACCAGCCCGTAGTCGCTCGCCAGCATAAACGTGTTGATCAGGATGCCCTGCTTTTTACAGCGGCTGACTTCTTCCAGCGTGCGGCTGATTACCAGCGGATCCAGGCCGAACGCATTCTTGTACATGCGGCCGTCTTCGAGCGTCAGGCAACTGGGTTTGCCATCCGTGATCATCACGATCTGCCGCATGTCTTTCTTTTCCTGGTTCAGCAGGCGCTGCGCCAGGATCAATCCGGCGCGCGTGTTGGTGTAGTACGGCCCGACTTGCACGCGCGCCAACTGGCTGAGCGCCAGCTCCTCGGCGGAATCGTGGAACAGCACGCAGCGCAGGCTGTCGCCCGGATACTGGGTGCGGACCAGGTGCGCCAGCGCCAGGGCCACTTTCTTGGCGGGCGTGAAACGGTCTTCGCCGTAAAGGATCATGCTGTGGCTGCAATCCAGCATCAAGACCGTGGCGCAGGAACTCTGGTATTCGCACTGGTGCACGTGCAGGTCGGCGTAATCCATGTCGAGCGGCACCTTGGCGCCCTCGCGGCGGATGGCCGAAAACAGGGTCTCGCTGACGTCCAGGTTCAGCGTGTCGCCGAATTCGTATTGCTTGGAGGATCCCGAAGCTTCGATGCCGGTGGCCAGGTCGCGCGTGTCGTGGCGTCCGAAGCTGGACTTGCCGAGCGATCCCAGCAGGTCCTTGAGCGTCTTGAATCCCAGAAAATCGAGCGATTTGTCGGTGACCTCGAATTTGATCTTGGTATCCATGGCGTCGCCCGCCCCCGAACCGTTGGTCTGTTCCTGTTGCGGCTCCTCGATGGTGATTTGCCCCTCGTCCACCATTTTCTGAACGAGGTTCTGGAGCAGTTTTTCCATCTGCTCCGGCGACATCTGCTGGAGCTTTTCCATCATTTCCCGCAGGCGATCGTCGTCGAACAGTTTTCCCTGTTCCAGGGCCTGCTGGATGGCGCGTTTCAGATCTTCGAGGGTGTGCTCGTTCCACTCGCTGAACGGCATGTATTGACTGTTGAAGCCGCTTTCCAGGAGGAAATCGGCCAGTGCCTGGAGCAGATCCTCGGCGCCGATCCCCATGTCTTCGCCGTTGTAGCGGGAGTAATTGATTTTCATAAAAAAAACAGACCCTCAATTAAACTGCCGCCGGACGTTGGGCCGCTCGCCGCGGGTTTCTTCGCGCGGCTCGCGCTTGCGTTCCTCGGCCGCGAAGCCCTTCTCTTCGTTGCGGCTGATGCGCCGGTGCGCGTAGAGACCCTCCAGGACGAACTCCGCCGCCGAAGCGCGCACTGCGTCCGGCTCGTTGAAGGATAATCCCAGGGTCTTGGTCTTTTCCATCAAGCCCTGTATGTTTGCGAGCTGCCGCGCCATGGTGGCCGAGTCCGCGTTGGCATCGAGCTTCAGCGAACCGCCCAAATCGAACCACTGGATGATCTGGGAGACGTTGGCCCCTTCGAAGTAGCGGTCGTAGATCTTGCCCACCGCGGTCCGTATCAGCTCCTTGGCCACCGCGTCGCCGCCTTTCAACTCGCCCTCGTACTCCAGCTCCAGCTTGCCGGTCACCGCCGGCAGCGCCAGGTAGATGTCCAGAATACGCGGCACCGCCACTTCCTCTTTGGCCACCAAGGCGCGCCGCTCGGCATTGGAGATCACGTTTTCGAGCACCGAGATGGGCAGCCGCTGAGAGACTCCCGAGCGTTTGTCCACGCGCTTGTCTTCGCGCGCCAGAAACGCAAGCTGTTCCACCACTTCCCGCACGTATTCGGGCACGCGAACCTCGATCGAGGAAGTGCGCTCCACCCAGGCCTCTTGCGAGGTGATGGCGATCCCCTGTTCGAGCGTCGCCGGGTAGTGCGTGCGGATCTCACTCCCGATGCGGTCCTTGAGCGGGGTGATGATCTTGCCGCGCGCCGTGTAGTCCTCCGGATTGGCCGTGAAAACCAGCAACAGGTCGAGCGGCAGACGGACCGGGTAGCCCTTAATTTGCACGTCGCCTTCCTGCATGATATTGAACAGGCCCACCTGAATCTTGCCCGCCAGATCCGGCAATTCGTTGATGGCGAAGATGCCGCGATTGGCGCGCGGCAGCAGCCCGTAATGCACGGTCAACTCGTCGGAGATATCCTGGCCGCGGCGGGCGGCCTTGATGGGGTCGATGTCGCCGATCATGTCGGCTATGGTGACATCGGGCGTGGCCAGCTTTTCCACGTAGCGCTGGTCGCGGTGCAGCCAGGCAATCGGCGCCGTTTCCCCCAGTTCCGCGACCAGGTCCCGGCACCGGCGGCAGATCGGCCGGTAAGGATTGTCGTGGATTTCGCAGCCCTCGATGTAGGGCGCCGATTCGTCCAGCAGCGTGGTCAGCATGCGGATCAGCCGCGTTTTGGCTTGCCCGCGCAGGCCCAGCAGGATGAAATTGTGGCGCGACAAGACGGCGTTGATCACCTGCGGGATCACGGTTTCTTCATAACCCAGGATGCCGGGGAACAGGGCTTCCCCGCGCTGAATTTTGCAGACCAGGTTGTTACGGATTTCGTCTTTTACCGACCGTTTGGACAGTTTCGCTTCGGAGAAAACACTTTGCCGAAGAGCGCCTAAGGTGCGGGGCAATTCCTGTGTGGCTCTAGACAAGCAAACCCCCCTCTGTCGGCAATTGTATCAAACACCCGGAAGTTGCCATGTCCCGTTCGATACAATAGCCCTGTGGAGACCGCTTTGGAGAAAGACAAGACCCCGACCAGGCCGAGCCTCTGGGCCCGCTACCAGGACTTAACGCACGACGTGAAGCGGGGCTTTATCGCGGAGTGGACGGTCACGATCATTCTGCTGCTGTTCGCTACCACCACGCTGGTGCAGGCATTCGTGATTCCCAGCGCGTCCATGGAGGATTCGCTGTTGATCGGCGATCACGTGCTGGTGGACAAGCTCATCTACTCGCCGCCGGGGACGATCTCGAAACCGCTGTTGCCTTACCGCAACGTGCGTCGCGGCGACATTATCGTGTTCCGCTATCCGATGGACATCAAAGAGGATTACGTCAAGCGGGCCATCGGCGTACCGGGCGACCGTATCAAGCTGGTCAACAAGCAGCTCATCCTGAACGGGCACGCCGTCGATGAGCCGTACGTGAAGCACATTTCGCCTTATATCCAGGCCTACCGCGACAATTTCCCCAACTCGCCCCCCGAGCCCGGTGTCATGCCTCCCGCCATGGCCATGCTGGAAAACAACGTGGTGGATGGGGAATTGGTAGTTCCGCCCGGCTTTATTTTCGCGATGGGCGACAATCGCGACGATTCGCTCGACAGCCGTTACTGGGGATTCGTGCCGCGCGAAAACATCGAGGGGACCCCGTTGATCATCTACTGGTCGTTCGAAGCGCCCACGGCGGACCTGACGAATGGCAATATCGGGATCGACCACATCATGGATGTGATCACGCACTTCTTTACCAAGACCCGCTGGAGCCGCACCTTCAAGCTGATCCACGGGTACCCTTTGAAGTGAGCCGCGGCGGCGGGAGCCGTTCCGACATGCGCCGCCAAGGGCACCCGGGTTCGCGTCATTTCACGTAGATCGTCACGCCGTTCTGGCTGGCCACGCCGTTGACATAGACATATAGTGCGATGGGGCCGCCGTTGGTGGGCGGCGCCGGGGTGAAGGCAGGCGGAAGTGTGACGTCGATCTGATAGAGTCCGGCAATCGAATCCATCACGAACCCCGCATAACTGGGTACGGTTGCCGCCGTGGCGGTACCGAATTTCACCTGGACTCCAGTGGGCGTTACGGTGAAGCAGGGCGGAAGGAGATTGGCGTAGATATTGGAGCTTTTGATTACCGCCCCATCGATGCTGGTCAAGCCGGAGTTGGACGCGCTGAGGGCCGGACCCTGCTGCGTGCCGAGCGGCGTGCTGGGCGGGTACGTGGAACCTTTGAGCACGCCCAGATAGGCGGTGGTGGAGATGCAATTGCCCGGATAGGCCGGCGCGGTGACGACGTACGCATCGGCATCCGTGCTGGGGGGCGCTCCCAAACCCGTGACATAGATGTGCACCCCGCTTCCATGGACCGCCGGATTACCGGCTGTATTGAGCGTCCAATTGGAATTCAGAACAGCCGCCGCCCCAACGCCGGCGCCGCTCGGAGTAAACACGCCCGGAGTTGCCGACCAGACGTCGACGGGAACCTGATTGTGGGTATCGTTGGTGATCCCGGCGATGGAAACCCCGATATTGGCCGCATTGGCCGTGGCTACCCCGTTGGCTCCCAGCAGAGCCGTAACCTCGGACGGAACAATGGCGTTGATTTGGGTGTTCGATACGAAGATCACGGGCGCGTTGGCGAGCGCGACATTTTGGTTCAATCCGTCAAAAAATGTAACGAACACCGTATCGCCATGGCCATTGACGGCCGGCGAGTTGTACATGCCGAGAGCATTTAGCGTATTGGGGGTCTGTCCGAGAGCCGGGTCGAAGTTCGCGCCGAAGATGCTGATCAACTCATAGGCCGAGACCTGCGGATTGGCCCCGGGATTCTCCGCGTACGAGCCGCTGTTGGTCACGCTGTAGATAATCGGGCTCGTCACCACATACACGGACTTGCTCTGCACGGGGTCGCTGAGGGAATTCTGAATGTTAATCGTCAAGGTCCCTGTAGAGGCCAGGAAAGTGGAGGCGTCCAACGTCAAAATCATGCTGTTCGAGTTGGGTACCTGGATGGCCGTGGAAGCGAGCGTGACCGTGGCACTCGAGGTTACGACCTGCACGGTGGTGATGGTGCCCACGAACCCCGAGCCGTTGACCACTACCGAGGCGGTATCGCTGGGCGTCGCATCCATGGGAAGCTCAACGGGCGACACGCTGGTAACGATAGCGACCGCCGGGTTGATGGTAATCGTCAAGGGAAGCGTGTCAAGGGTGGTTCCCGTGCTCGATGTCAGGATCACGCTGCCGGCCAGGGTCGAACCGACGGGATTCGACAGGAAAAGCGACGGCGCAAAACTCACCGTTACGGTGGTGCCCCACGGGTAAGCCACGCCGCCCGCGTGATCCACCGTCATCGAGCCGGCGATCGAGCCCGTAAAGCTGACGTTGAACGCGATCGGCTCGCCGGTGGACGTGCAGGTGATGGGCATGGTGGGGTAGGCGGCTCCGGGGCTCCAGGTTAACGCCGCGGGGGCGGTGGCGGTAAATGTGGCTGGAGCCGCATTTACCACCAGAACTACCGCAATGGCCGCCTGCGGAGCGCCCGCGGCCGTGGATAGGAACTCGACCGCGGCGGAGTAGGTGCCCGGAAGCATCGTTCCCGCTACCGCATTGGCCTGGAAGGTAACCGTTGCCGTGGGATTGGCCGTCCCGCTCTGGGTCACCGCGAGCCATCCCGGCACGGTGTTGGTTTCCACGTAGAAGAAAGTTCCGGAAGTGGTCGCCGTGATGGTGTCGCTGACCGAGGTTCCGGGGGTGTTCGGCAAGGTGTACGTGATCGTAATCGCGGAAACGGAGGGAGTCAGGGTTTGGTTGACAGCCTGTGCGGCGCTGGCGGCCAGTAGCAGGAGCATCGCCGATAATGGCTTCGAATACCTGGTTTTCGACATAAGCGGAATGGTCCGTTCACCCATGCGTCTGGGTATTTCTTCGTCGGATACACCATCCTTATCGGCGGGTTGCACCGATTGCCTTAGGGCTGGCCGCATTTCCGTTCTAAAAACGTTTCCGTTGAGAAAAGGATAGAGCGCAGCCCGATTCGCCAATCGGCCGGAAGGCGCCAGCAATCCGTCCCCGATCGACATTTTCTGAAAGTATTTCGAATTTCGACCGATAGGATAACTGTGCCCGAACACTAAGCGCGGGTCACCAAAGGAAAGGAACAGATACAATGTCTCGAATCTTTCGAAAGATTCTGTCAGTGTCGCCCGTACTAGCGATCTGCGCGGGCAGTCTCCAAGCGTCAACGTCGTTATTGACCGGACCGGTTTCCAGTAGCGCGTCACCCATCAACCTTTATTGCGATACGGTCGCCGGGCCCACCCCGCTGGCGATCGGCATTAAGCTCTTGGCCGCCGGCAGCGCCCTCCCCGTGAGTGCGACGTTCACCGGCACCCCTCCCGCCACGATTACCGCTCCCGCCAGCACCTCGGTGGGCTCGATAACTACGGCCACTACCTGGACCGTCACCTTCGCGGCCGGCTGCAAGGGCGCCGCAACCAGCGGTGCCCAAACCGCGATCGTCGTCAATTTCGCGCCCACCTCCGGCGGAAATCTGACGGCTTTCAGCGTGACTTTGCTCCCTGTCATTACCACTAGCAACGGTTCCGCGCTCACGCCGACGCCGAGCACGGTCACCATCAACTGCACCCGGACCAACAGCACCACCTTTACCGCGGCGGCGGCGCAAACCGTCATGATCACCTCCGGCGCCTACCTCGGCACGCCCTTTACCGTGGACACCACCTCCTCCATTCCACCCTGGCTCACGTTGAAAACGGCAGCCGGCACGAACGCCACGGCAGGCGGCACCGCCTCCGACGCCGGTGTTCCCATGACCGTCCAGGCGGTTGCCACCACCGCCGGATGCGGGACCGTGAATGGTGGACTCGCCGGAACGGCCTCCTATACCGTTAGCCTGGCGAGTTCGCCGGTGCCGGCGGCATCCGAAGCTACGTTCAAAGTCGTGATCAACGTAGTCAACGCCTCGACTCTGACCGCGACAACTCCGAACGCGCTAACCGTCACTCGCGGCGGCACTAGCGCCAGCAATGTGACGTCCACCGTATCGAACAGCGGTGCTTCGGCTGTTCCCATCACCTTATCCTCGGCTTCGCTGCCAACTCCGGATTGGCTGAACGTCGTATCGGTCACCCCCAGCTCCGTCCCCGCAACCGGGGGAGGAAGCACCACGGTGACTTTCAACGTGACCCAAACCGTCGCCACCTTGGCCACGGGCACCTATACCGCCAATGTTCACTTCCTGGTAGCCAACTCCGCGGACGTGGTAATCCCCGTCACCCTACAGGTGGACAGCGCCGTGGCGGGACTGGCACTCCAGAACACCAGCTCGACCAACGTTACCTGGGCCGGGACCACTTCTTCCCCCACGGTAGTCACCAGTTGGGTCGCGGGGACACCCTTCGCGCCCATCGTGATCGACCCCATTTCCACCAGCGCCACTCCGCTTTCTTACACCGTCACTCCCGCTGCCAGTTTCGTGACTTCGCTGGCATATAACTCGGGCGTTGCCTACAATTTTGCCAGCCCGTTTTCCGTGTCGCTCTCAACCACGGCCGCCGCGGGCGCTTCGCCGGGGACCGATATCACCGGAAACGTAGTCCTTGTCGGCAGCGACTCCACAACTATCACGGTCGGCGTAACGGTGCACGTCTTGTCCGCGGCCGCCACGATCTCGAGCATCTCGCCGACCGGTCTGCCGCAGGCTACGACCGGTACCTTCTACGTGACCCTCACGGGCACCGGCTTCGTCACCAGCGGTAGCCAAGCGACGCAGGTCGGAGTTGTCAATCCCGCCAACGGGCTCATGTTACCGGATGCCGCCATAACGACAACGGTCGTCAATGCCACAACCATCACGCTGGCGCTGAATGCCTCCACAGCGAACTCGTACCTGCCGTTCAACAGCAGCAATGGCTCGGTCACTCTCGGCGTTTGCAATGGCACGTCCTGCACCACGCCCACCAGTCACATCGTTTTGAGCTTCGGCAACACTCCCAGCGTACAGTTGGTGACCAGCGCCTCGGCGTTCATCGCGCCCACGTCGCCGGCCCTGTTGGCGGTGGCTCCCTACGATGTCCTCAGCGTGTTCGGGACCAACTTCTGCCCGGCGAGCGTGTCTACTTGCACCTCGAACCTCGCCCTATACGGACAACTGGACCCCACCACGTTCCATTATTCGACTTCGCTCAGTCCCGATGCGACCGGAACGGTACCGATGCACAACCTGATGGTCTCGTTCTATCAACACGGCACGGCCACCTGGATAGCGGATGCCCCGCTGCTGTTCGCCAATGCCGGCCAGATCAACATTTTGGCGCCCGCCGCGCTGGCCGCCTACACCAACAACCAGGAAGTGGATCTGGTGGTGAGCTTCGGTTACGGCTCGCCCAATCCCTCCACTTATTTCAAGAGCACGGCATACCCCGTGACCGTGGCCGCTACCGACCCCGGCATCTTCGCCATTACAGGCAATGGCCAGGGCGATGCCGCCGCTTTGGACGTAAACGGAGCACTGGTCAACAGTTCCTCGCCGGCGCGTTCACGCCTCACCGGAGCTGCCTCGGAAATCATCCAGCTTTACGTAACCGGTTTGGGTGTGCCCGATAGCGATGGCACCACCGCGGAGTATAACGGAGCGACCTGCATGACCGCTGCCGCCTACTTCCCGCTGGTCTCGTCCGGCTTTACGTCGGATGACGGTCTGGTGCTCCAGCCGTCCCTGTACCCCACCGGCTTGATCCAGCCGTGCATGAAGACCGCTCCCACGGTCACCATCGGGGGAGTTGCGGCCAATGCCGTCGAGTACGCCGGCTGGGTGTCGGGTTCGGTTGCCGGACTGTATCAGGTCAACGTGCAACTTCCGGCCTATGGCGGCTCCTTCTTCGACAGCACGAACACGGCCGTTACCTTCGGCGCCAGCGCGGTTTCAATGCCGGTCGTGATTACGGAGGGCGGAAGGTCCAGCCAACCCACCGGGGTGAACATCTCGGTAATTAAGAGTCTTACCGCGACTTCTTCCGTGGCCACCGCAACCTGCAAACAAAGCGACGGCACCTGCTCTGCGATCACGTTCAGCGCAACCGGCGGCGCGGGCAGCGGCTACGTTTTTAGCTCTTCCACCGCCGGTTTCACTGCCGACTCCGGCGGCGCATCGCTTACGCTGTCTAATAAGTCAAAAGCCTTGGGTACTTACACGGTCGTCATTTCGGTAACCGACGCGACCAACACCGATACGGTCTCGATCTCCGTGACCGTCGTTGCCAGTTAAATATCAACCTGAGAATTGACCCTTCGGCGGCGGGAGTCTCAACTCCCGCCGCTTTTTTGTGTTTGTTGTCGCCTTTACTGGCACTCCCTACTCCAGGTTGAATTGGAAGGTATCGGTATTGGTGCGGACTAGCATGCGGCCGCCGCTGAGAGCTTTCCCTTCATTGGCAAAGAACACCGCGCCATCGGTGCTCTCGCCGGTCGCCAGCTTGGTCTGCACCAGCGCCAGCGCGCTGGCCGCGGCGGCCGCCCGCAGTCTGGTGGCACTCACCGAAAGAGCCGCCTGGCGGCGCGATTCGTATCCGTTGGTGGATCGCAGATGCGGGTTGCCGTATACTCCGGCTTCGTAAGTTGTAATCAGTTTCACCACATCGCTGCCGCTCCCCTTCTGCATCAACATGGCGATCACTTCCCGCGCCGGGGCAGCCTGAATCCGCAAGCCGTCGGGCCGCACGTAGCTGAAATCTTCGGGCCGGATCACATAAGGTCCGGCCGATCCATTCGATACCGCCACCTGGACGATGGAATATTCGTGCACGCGGTTCGGCAGATGGGCGTACATGACGGTCACACCGGAGCGGGTAAGTGTCTGATATTTAAGGCCGTTGGAGTCAAACTCGATGACCTGGGCCAAGGCGCTGGGAACGAGCGGCAATATCGCCAGAACGCAAACCCCGAGAAGCCGGTTCATGAGACCATATTACGATAGGGGGGCTCGCCAAGGGCTCGGCCCTTGGTTGTCCGCGGTACGCGGAATCGGGAGCCATAATGGCGGCAGCCTCGCCGCCAACCGGGGCTGCCAAGATATCGAATTTTCAAGTAGAGAAAATGGAATGTCAGCCAAGCAGAATCAACTTGTAGACGGCGATGCGGCAACCGCCGGAGATAATCTGGAAGTTCACGGCATCCGCCATATTCGCGCCGCTTATTGGAACCTCAACGCGCCTCAACTCGTGGAGCACGCCTTGCAGCGAAAGGAAGGAAGCCTCTCGCGCACCGGCTCGCTGGTAGTTCGCACCGGCCAGTTCACCGGACGCTCACCCCGCGACAAATTTGTGGTGTGCGACGAGACCACCGAGAACACCGTGCACTGGGGCGCTGTCAATCAACCCATCGACGAGACTTCGTTCGATCGCATCCGCCGGAAAGTGCTGGCCTATTGGCAGGGCAAAGATGTGTATGTGCAGGATTGTTACGCCGGGGCCGATGGCGCATACACCTTGCCCATCCGCATCGTGAGCCAACTGGCCTGGCACAGCCTGTTCGCGCGCCAGCTTTTTATTCAAAACCGGCCGGAGCAGGCCGGCGCCTTCCAGCCCGGCTTCACCATCATGTTCGCCCCGGGACTGGAGGTCAATCCAGCCGAAGACGGCACCCATTCCGAGACCGCCGTGGTGCTGAGTTTTAAGCATCGGCTGGGGCTGATTTGCGGCACCTATTACGCCGGCGAGATGAAGAAATCGGCGTTCACAATTATGAACTACCTGCTCCCCGAGCGCGGCGTCTTCCCCATGCACTGCTCGGCGAACGTGGGTCCGGTGGGCGACGTGGCGCTGTTTTTCGGGCTTTCCGGCACCGGCAAGACCACGCTTTCCGCCGATCCGGAGCGCCGCCTGATCGGCGACGACGAACATGGCTGGAGCGACCAGGGCGTCTTCAATTTCGAAGGCGGCTGCTATGCCAAGTGCATTCGCCTCTCGCGGGAACAGGAGCCGCAGATCTGGAATGCCATCCGCTTCGGCACGGTGCTCGAAAACGTGGCCATGGACGAGGCCACCCGCGAGTTGGATTTCGATTCCGAAGCCATCACCGAGAATACCCGCGCGGCCTATCCGCTGGAGTTTATCGACAATGCGGTGATTCCAGGGGTGGGCGATCACCCCTGCAACGTGGTCTTCCTGACGGCGGACGCTTTCGGCGTGCTGCCTCCCATCTCGCGGCTTAATCCGGAGCAGGCCATGTATCATTTCCTGAGCGGCTATACCGCCAAGGTGGCGGGCACCGAGCGCGGATTGGGGAAGGAGCCGCAGGCCACTTTCAGCGCCTGCTTCGGTTCGCCCTTCCTGCCGCGCGCGCCGCACGTCTATGCCAGCCTGCTGGGCGACCGGCTGCGCCGCCACGAAGCTCACTGCTGGCTGGTGAATACGGGGTGGGTCGGCGGGGCGTACGGAGTGGGAGAACGCATGAATCTGCCGTTCACCCGCGCCATGCTCAAGGCCGCCCTGACCGGCGCGCTGCACGATGTGGCGGTCAGCGAGCATCCCGTCTTCAAGCTCCAGTATCCGCAATTCTGCCCCGGCGTACCTTCGCGGTTTCTCGACGCCCGTGCCATGTGGAAGGACCCGGCGGCGTATGACCAGGCAGCCGCGGCACTGGCCCGCCGCTTTGCCAAAAACTTCGAAAAGTTTTCCGACATTCCGGAAGCGGTTGCCAAAGCGGCTCCGGAGGCCTAGCCAAGGGCGCCCGCGGTGATCGATTTCGTCTGCAATCTCTGCGGCCGCCCCAACCGGCGGCCCGAAAAAACGCTCGATAGGGAGAAGCCGAGTTGCGACGTGTGCGGTTCGAACGTGCGCACGCGGGGATTATTGCAGGCACTCTCCATGGAACTGTTCGGGGTGAATCTGCCGGTGCCGGATTTTCCGCGCATCAAGAGCCTGCGCGGTCTGGGGACCAGCGATTCTCCTCGCTACGCCGAACTGCTCTCCCAGAAATTCGATTACCGCAACACGTTTTACGACCGCGAACCGCGCTTCGACCTGGCCTATCCGCCCACCGCCGATGCCGGCCAATACGATTTTCTGGTTTCGAGCGATGTCCTGGAGCACGTGGCCCCCCCCGCCGAAAACGCCTTCCAAAACGTCGCCACGGCGCTCAAGCCCACCGGCCTGCTGGTATTCACCGTTCCCTATTCACTTGATCCGGCGGCCGTCGAACGCTTTCCGGACCTTTACGAATTCGGGCTGGCGCAGGTGGGGGGACGTTCGGTCCTAGTAAACCGCGCGCGCACGGGTGAGTTGCGAGCGACCGACGATTTGGTATTCCACATGGGAGTGACCGGTCCCTCGCTCGAAATGCGGGAGTATACGGAATCCGGCCTCAAAACGCTGCTCGCCGGCGCCGGCTTTACCACCGTGCGAATTTATGGGGAAGACTATCCTCCTTTTGGCATTGTCCGTTCGGAGAGCTGGTCTTTGCCCATGGCTGCCCGCAAATCGGCGCCGGGGCTGAACGGCGAAGCCACGCGCGATGTGCTCGAACAGTGGCGCGAGCAGATGGAGTTGATGAAACGCCTCAGGGGGTCGTTTTGGTTTCGCGTGGGGATGAAGCTGGGGCTTTTTGGAATCGGTAAACCTCGAACATGAGCCGGCCGTAGCTGTCTCGAATGGCGGCGATGTTTTCCCGCCGGTAGCCCTCTTCGAGGGCCAGACGAGCCAGGTTGCCGTCGGCCACATGAAAGAAGGCGATGGACGGGGGATGGGTAACGAACACGTGGCTTCGGTCGGCAATCATCTCTAGAACCGCTTCCCGGTCTTGCGGGAGCGGTACGGCCCGCGAGACGATCTCGCTGCCCTCGCGTAGCGGTAGTTTGCCCATGGAAAGCAGGCGCAAGGTATCGAGGAAGCCCCAGTCCATGCAATATACGGCGGTGGCGGGGGTATCGAGCAGGTATGCGTTCAGTGGAGTAAACGCGTCCGTCCAGGCCGCCGGTCCGCCGTTGCGGGCCATCCGCACGTAATATTCGTTGGTGACTACCAGGCTGGAAGCGCAGACCACTGCTACGGCGGCGGCGATGGCAATCCGCGCGCGTCCGAAGCGTTCCGCGGCGGCGGCGAAACTCACCGCCACGAACATCTGCGGCAAGGGCCACAAAAGGATGGTGTGGTGCGCGGAGCCGCCGGCGCCGGCCGTGGCCGCCATCTGCGCCCAGGCGAGCGCCATCGCTGTCAGCGAAAACAGCAGCGCCCGCCAGCCGCGGCCCCAAGCGAATGGAGCCAGCAGCAGCGCCAGAACCAGGGCGAAGAGAAACAGATCCTGGCCCGGGTGGCCGGCCCATTGCGAAAGGTTCACGGAGAAACGTCCGATCGGTCCCGCGGGTCGATGCGGGTATGGCGTCTGCCAATCGTCCTGGTTGAAAAATCCCAGCAAGGCGCCTCCATGCGCCGTGCCCACGAGCATGCGGGCTTTGACGGGAAGTTCGCTAACGTCGTAAGTGAAATTGCCGTGAAAGGTCGGCATCTGGCGGGGCAGATTGTAAATGACCAGAGGCAGCGCGCCCGCGAGGAAGGCGCCCGCCGCGATGGCCAGCCGGCGTTTGCTCAAAAGCGCCAGGATCTCGCGTGGAAATACGCCCAGGGCGGCGATGGCAATACCGCTCAGCATCCAGATGGCCAGCGCTTTGTCCCATAGCGCCAGGCCAAACGCGCAGAAGGCGGCGGCCAGCAGGAGTTCCCGCCGCTCCTTATAAAACCGCATTGCGAAAAACATGCCGGTCACCAAGAGCAGATGCTGGAGTGCCACCGGTCCCCAATCGAAGCAGGTAGTTAAAAGATAGAGACTATCGGCGGCCAGCAGCACGGCGCCGATGCGGGCGGCGCGGACGCCCGCCACGCGCTCGACGAGCAGATAGAAGATCCATATGCTGGCGGCTCCGGCCAGCAGCATGGGTTCGCGCACGCTCCACACGTTCGCGCCGAACACCTTAATCACGGGCAGCAGGATGAGGGTTTTCAGCGTGCCCAGATAACTCATCAGCATCAGGGCGAAATGCGTATGCCAGACGCGGAAAGGGGCGAGACCGTAGCGCGGCGAGAGGATCGGCGAAGCGAATAGCGCCTCGTCGTTTTCAATCCCCAGGCGCGGAAGGAACGGCTGCCCGGCGGCGAAATAGAACAGCGCGGAGGCGATGCCCCAGGCGTCGCGGCGAAGTCTCGATGGAAGGGCGCTCACGTTTTTCGGGCTCGAACCAGAGATGGTAGCATCAACGCTATGAAGATATTACTCGCGCTGCTTCTGGCAACGGCGGCCTTCGGCGCCGACATCACGGGCAAGTGGACCGCCGCCATCGATACGCAGATCGGCGTGCAGAATTACACGTACGATTTCAAAGTAGACGGAACGAAGCTGACCGGGCGGGCCAAATCGCAATTTGGCGATACCGAAATCACCGAAGGGTCGGTGAATGGCGACGAGGTCACCTTCGTCGAGAACCTGAATTTTCAAGACCAGCCGCTACGCATCGTATACAAAGGTAAGGTCTCCGGCGGCGAAATCAAGTTCACGCGCAATGTGGCCGATATGGCGAATGAGGAGTTTGTGGCGAAACGGGTGAAGTAGCGGTTCGTTACGTATAGTTGAAGTATGGTGCGCTTTGCCTGGATGGCGGCGGCGCTGGCGACGGCAACCTGGCTGCCTGCGCCGGCCGCCGATTCCTCCGTCGAAGAGATTGTCGCGCTGGTCCGAACCGCCATTCACAACAAGGAATCCGACGATAAACTCGCCCGGGCGCTCCGCAAACTTACGCCCGCCGAGCGGCTGGACGATCGCACCATCGAGGAACTCGAGAGCTCGGGGGCGGGACCGAAGGCTATCGCCGAGCTGGTCGATCTGCGGGAGGCTTCCGCGCAACTGCCCCGGCCCATGTATCCGCCGCTGTTTCCCTCGCCGCCGGCTCCCTCGCCAAATGAGTGGAATAGTGTCTTACAGGATGCCGCGGTGAATGCTATTTCCTACGTTCGGCGCCTGCCCGATTTCATCTGCACCCAAACCGTCTCGCGCTACGAGCGCTTTCGCAACGCCGAGAAGTGGCGGATGAGGGATACCCTCACGGTCAAGCTAACCTATTTCGAATACCACGAGAAGTACGACCTGGTGGCGGTCAACAACCGCCCCGCCCACGAGGCGTACCGCTCCACCGGCGGCACTGTCACGGAAGGCGAGTTCGGCAGCACGTTGCTGGCGGTTTTCAATCCCACATCGAAGGCCGCTTTCCGCTGGAGCCATTGGACCAGGCTGCGGGGACACACCGCGCATGTCTTCGCCTACTCCATCGACGCGGCGCATTCCACGTACCGTCTGGAATTCGGCCAGGACGGCGGTCCTCTCGCCACCACCGTGCCCGGCGCGCACGGGTTTGTGTATGTGGACCGTGAGACGGGTGAAATCCTGCGGCTCATCCGCATCGCCGATATCGATCCCGATTTCGCGGTCAAAACCGCCGTTCTGTACGTGGATTACGATTACGCCGAAGTGGCCGGGCGGCGTCACCTGGTGCCGTGGCGTTCGGATACTTTCAGTTCCACGGAGTTAGTGGATACCCGCAACTACGTGAGCTTTCACGACTACCGGAAGTTCGAGGGCGAATCCACGATTACGTTCGAAACGCCAGGGGAAGAAAAGCGTTGAATCGTGGGCGAACATGGGGCGAAACTAGCGCCCTTTGAATTCCGAACTAAATTCTTGCTAAAATGGGACTTACCTCTCCATAGGAGTAAGCTTGCCAGACCAGGAACAACCACCACAGGGTCCGCCTCCGCCGCCCTCCGGCGGAACGCTCCCGTTGCCCGGAACGCCGGGCGGCGACGGCAATAAGAATCTCGTTCCCATCAACATCGAAGACGAGATGAAGCGGTCGTATCTCGATTACGCCATGAGCGTGATCATCGGCCGCGCCCTGCCGGATATTCGCGACGGGTTGAAGCCGGTCCATCGCCGCATTCTTTATGGAATGCACCAGATGGGGCTGCAGCCGAATCGCCCCACGCGCAAGTGCGCCAGGATCGTGGGCGATGTGATGGGCAAATACCATCCGCACGGAAACCTGGCGGTGTATGACGCGCTGGTACGGCTGGCGCAGGATTTTTCCATGCGCTATCCGCTGGTGGCGGGGCAGGGAAATTTCGGCTCGGTGGATGGCGACCCGCCGGCGGCCGACCGGTACACGGAAGCGCGCCTGTCGCGCGTGGCCATGGCGCTGCTCGAAGACCTGGATAAGGAAACGGTCGATTTCCGGCCCAACTACGACGAAAGCGAGGTGGAGCCGGAAGTCCTGCCGACACGCATTCCCAATCTGCTGGTGAATGGATCGTCCGGTATCGCCGTCGGCATGGCGACGAATTTTCCGCCGCACAACCTGACCGAGATCATCGACGCCACCGTGCACATGATCCAACACCCCAATGCCACTCTGGCGAAGATCATGGAGTTCGTGCAGGGGCCGGATTTTCCGACCGGGGCGTTCATTCTCGGGCGGCAGGGCATTCTGGATGCCTATACGCGCGGGCGCGGGCAGTTGAAGCTGCGCGCCAGCGCCAAGATCGAGCGCATCGGCAAAGACAAAGAACAGATTATTATCGATGCCATTCCGTACCAGGTGAACAAATCGAAGCTGCTCGAGCAGATTGCGTCGGCGGTCAACGAGAAGCGCATCGAAGGCATCGCCGATGTGCAGGACCACAGCGACCGCGATGGCATGCGCATCACCATCGAGCTGAAGCGCGGCGAACAGGCCGACGTCGTGCTGAATAATCTCTACAAGCACACGCAGTTGCAAACCGGCTTCGGCGTGATCATGCTTTCGATCGTCAACGGGCAGCCGCGCGAATTGGGCCTGCTCGATTTGATCAAGCATTTCATCGATCACCGCATCGAGGTGGTCCGGCGCCGCACCGAATTCGAGCTGCGCAAAGCGCGCGAGCGGGAGCACATCCTGCTCGGGTTCCAGAAAGCGCTCGATAATCTGGATGAAGTGATCCGCCTGATCCGCGCGGCCAAGCAGCCCAAGGAAGCACGCGATTCGCTGATTGCGCGGTTCGAGTTTACCGAACGCCAGGCACAAGCCATCATCGAGCTGCAATTGCAGCGGCTGACCGGGATGGAGCAGCAGAAGATCATCGATGAGCTGGGCGACATCCAGCGGCGCATCGCGGAGTACCTGGAGATCTTGGGCTCCGATAAGGTGCTGCGCGACCTGATCGTCAAAGAACTGCGCGAAGTGCAGAAGGATTTTGGCGACGAGCGGCGTACGCAAATCATCGAAGATACGGGCGAAATCACCATCGCGGACCTGGTGGCCGTGGAGGACGTGGCCATTACGGTGACCCGCGGCGGCTACCTGAAACGCACGTCGGTGGATACGTACCGCCGCCAGACGCGCGGCGGCAAGGGCCGTATCGGCATGGGCACGCGCACGGAAGATTTCGTGGAGCATTTGATTGTAGCGTCCACGCACGCCTATTTATTGATCTTCACCACGCGCGGGCGGGTGTATTGGCTGAAGGCCTACGAGATTCCGGACGCCACCACGACCGGCAAAGGGAAGCACATTTCGAATCTGATCAGTTTGCAGCCGGACGAAACGCCCAAGGCGTTCCTTTCGGTCAAGGATTTCGTGAAGGACCAGTACATCGTGATGACCACCAAGCACGGGGTCATCAAGAAATCGGAGCTGACGGAATTCGATAATCCCATGTCGCGCGGCATCATCGCGGTTTCGCTCGATGAAGGAGACGAGCTGATCGGCGCCAAGATTACCAATGGCGAGAACTTCATCTTCCTCGGCTCGCACGAGGGGCAGGCCATCCGCTTTGCCGAAAGCCAGGTGCGCGCCATGGGCCGGCAGGCGCGCGGTGTTCGCGCCATGGACCTGGCGCCGGAGGATTACCTGGTGGGCATGGAAGTGGTCGAGAAGGAGGGTCTCATCCTCTCCATTGCCGAGAACGGTTTCGGCAAGCGCACGCTGCTTGAAGACTACCGTCTCACGGCGCGCGGCGGCAAGGGCGTGATCAACATGAAGACCACCCACAAGACTGGCAAGGTGGTGGCGGTGCTTTCGGTGAAAGAAGATACCGACCTGATGATCGTCAGCCAGAACGGCAAGATCATCCGCATCGAATCGGCGTTGATCCGCGAAACCGGGCGCTCCGCGCAAGGAGTGAAGCTGGTCAGCCTGGAGGAAGGCGACCGGGTGGCCGCGGCCTCCGTGATTCCGGACACGGAGAACGGAAATGGCAACGGGTCGGACACGCTGCCGCTTCAGTAAACTGGGACTATATGGCCGCTCTGGTGGAAATGAGCAATCCGCTTCGTCTACGCGAGAAGGAAGACCGGCTCTTCGGCATTCTCAAAGACATGGGGCGGGCGATCGTCGCCTTTTCCGGGGGCACGGATTCCGCCTACCTGGCTTGGGCCGCGCATCGCGTGCTGGGCGCGGAAGGCGCGCTGGCGGTGACCGCCGATTCGGCCTCGATCCCCGAATCGCATAAGCGCGATGCCGAGGCGTTCGTCGCGCGGTTTGGGATTGTCCACGAATATATAAAGACCTACGAGTTCGACAATCCCGATTACATCCGCAACAACCCCGACCGATGCTTCCACTGCAAAGACGAGCTATTCACGCGTCTCGAACAGTTGGGGCGCGAGCGCGGCTACCGACACATCGTATACGGTGTGAATGTGGACGACCTGGGCGATTACCGCCCCGGCCAGAACGCGGCGAGCCAGCACAAAGTAGCGGCGCCATTGGCCGATGCCGGGCTCACCAAAGCCGAGATCCGCGAGCTCTCGCGGCAGGCGGATCTGCCCACGTGGGACCGTCCCGCGGCGGCTTGTCTGAGTTCCCGCATTCCTTACGGAACTCCGGTGACCATCGAGAATGTGAAGACCGTGGAGACAGGCGAGGAGCAGATCAAGGCGCTCGGCTTCCGGCAGTTCCGCGTGCGCTTCCATGGGGAAGTGGTGCGGATCGAGATCGCGCCGGACGAGCTCGAAAAAGCGCTCTCGCTTGCCATGGCGGCACGGCTCACGCAAATCTTCAAAGGCCTGGGATTCCGCTACGTCACACTCGATCTCGAAGGCTACCGGCAGGGATCGTTGAACGAAGTGCTCAACTTGAAGAAGTGACGCTCTGAGCCGCATCCGCCTGACGTTTCACGAGCAGGATGGTGACATCATCCTCGTTGAACTTTGGGTCCACTAACGATTTCAGAATGGACATCGTTCTGCCTGAACGGTCGGCCAAAGCGTCGCGCAAACGGTTTTCGGCATTGTCTCCGGCGATCGAATCGGTAAGTCCATCCGTGAAGAGCAGAAGGGAGCCGCCAGGCGGAAGCAAAGCGGTGCGGGCTTCATATGCTGCTGCGGGAAATAGTCCCAGCGGCATGCCGGTAGCTTCCAGCGCTATCGCGGATCCGGAACCGCAAACCATCGGGGCGTTGTGGCCGGCGTTGACGTAGGTCAATTCTCCCGAATCGCGATTCAGCACGATGAACACCGCCGTCGCAAAGCGATCGCTGGGGGTGTAGCGGCTCAGGTGCCGGTTAATCTGCCGGGCCAACGCCAGGGGATCCGCCTCAGAATTCGCGCTGCTTCTAACCAGAGCCTGTATGTTCGCCGCCAGCAGCGCCGCCGGCATCCCTTTTCCAGAAACATCCGCTATCGCGAAGAGCGTTCGCTCACCCGCCAACTCGATGACGTCAAAGTAGTCGCCGCCCACCTCACGGAAGGGCTTATAGAAAGTCTCCACCTGGTAGCCCGGCAATTCCTCGAGTTTTCCGGGTTGCAGGGTCTGCTGGATCTGTCGCGCGGCAATCTGGTCGGCTTCGAGTTGCGTCTTGCGGACGAATTCCGAAGTCAGCATCGCATATATCAACCGGGTGCCGACGATCCAGATCAGCCACACCGCAACATAGAGAAATATCCCATGCGGCCATATCAAGGGCCACACCAGGGACCGTGCCCAAAGGCCATAGATGGCGTAACCCTGCAACAGAATCCCGATCCACGTGATGACGCGTTTGGACCGGGGCATCTCGCGGATCCAGTCGTATCGGCCATATCGGGCATACTGGAAAGCGCGGCGAAGCGGGCCGGCCGGCTTGTCGAACCCCGGCCGCGCCATGCGAGTGGGCATGGCTGAAGTCTAGCAAGAGGCAGGAGGTGTGGGAAGCCGTACTTTATCGGAGTGAACAGTCTTTCGAGGTACGATACGAATATGGACCTTAGGGACATACAGCATGCTATTGAGACGCTTCCCACCGAGCAGCAGGTAGCCCTCTTGGACTGGCTTGCTGAGCGAGATCGACGCCAGTGGGATTCTCAAATCGAGCGCGATTTCTCGCCCGACGGTGCGGGTATGGAACTTCTCAACCAAGTCAAAGCACGGATCCGCCGAGGCGAGTCTGTGCCGATGGGTAACAGCTAATCATATCGGTGAGCTTCCGATCTCTTGCCCTGCCGGAATTTTGGAAATGCTATGAGTCATTGCCTGCCCAGGTGCGGGCATTGGCCGACGCGAAATTCGCACTGTTCCAATCGGACCCGTTTCACTCTTCCCTGGCGCTCAAGCAAAAGGGTGAAGTCTGGACGGTGGACATTGGCCGCTCATATCGTGCCATTGCGTACCGCGAGGGCAACGACTTCCATTGGTTCTGGATCGGCACTCACGAGGCCTACAACAACCTGCTTCCTCGGTTTGCGTAAGTGGCGCCCTTCTGACCTCGTGAGCGGCGGCTCGCGCCGTGGCTTCCGGCGGTTTCGCTAACGCGTCTTTGCCAGCACGGCGCCCGTGCGGAGCCCGCCGGACCCTCTGCCGGGGTACTTTCCATAACTTCTTTCCCCTGGGACGGCGTCCGATAATGGTTGGGTGACGAACGGCGTTACCTCCAAACCCGCGCCCATCCCTGGAAGCGTGGGCGTGCTGCGGGTTTTCGGTGTGCCTGTGCGCTTCCATTTCACGTTTCTGCTGCTGCTGGTATTCCTGATTTTCATCGGCGTGGGCCAGCGTCAGTCCGGCGCTTCCACCGTGGTCTACGTCATCGCCATATTCGCCTCCGTGCTGCTGCATGAACTCGGCCATACGCTGGTGGCGCGCCATTACGGAATCCACACTTTGGAAATTGTGATGTTTCCCATCGGCGGCGTTTCCCGCCCCGAGCGCGAGCCGAAACCCCGCGAGGAGTGGCCCATCGCACTTTCCGGCCCGCTGGTGAACCTGCTGATCGCCGCCGCGCTGGGCGCGTGGATGTATGCTTCCCACGGCCTGGTCGGGTTGGAAAAGCTGGTCGAGCCCACCGACGCCAACCTCGCCGAGCGCATCGCCTTCGGCAACCTCATTCTATTCCTGTTCAATCTGCTGCCGGCTTATCCCATGGATGGCGGACGCGTGCTGCGTGGGCTGCTGGCTCTGCACATGCCTGAGGAGAACGCCACCAGGCTGGCGGCCGGCGCGGGACAGACGCTGGCCATCTTCATGGGCCTGGCCGGTCTTTTGTGGGGCAACTTCATCCTCATGTTCGTGGCGCTGTTCGTTTATCTGGGCGCCATGCAGGAGGGCGCGGCGGCGCGTGGACGTTTGCTGACGGCCGGCTTCCCCGTGCGCGCCGCCATGGTGACCGATTTTCGCACCCTGCAACACGGCGATACCATTCGCGATGCCGGCAATCTGCTGCTCGCCACCACGCAGCACGATTTTCCCGTGATGCACGGCGAAAAAGTGGTAGGGCTCCTGACGCGCGCCGCGCTGGTGCGCGCCATGATGGGCGCCGGTCCGGATGGCTATGTGGCCGGAGCCATGGATCGCGATTTCCCGCGCCTCAAGCCGGATCTGCCGTTGAGCGATGCGCTGCCCCAAGTCTCCGCCGCCAGTTGCGCCCTGGTGATGGATGACGAGGACCGCCTGCTCGGGCTGCTGACATCCGAAAATCTTTCCGAATTCATTTTGCTGCGGCAGATTGCCCAAACCAAGGAAAGTGGGCGCCACGCATGAGCGCGGGGCATCGCGTACTATTGGTGGGCGCGGGTTTCGGCGGCCTCTATTGTGCCAAGAAGCTGGGTAAGGTTGCGGCGGTCTCGCTCTCAGTCATCGACCGCCTCAACTATCACCTGTTTCAGCCTCTCCTTTACCAGGTGGCCACCGGCGGCCTTTCACCGGGTGAGATCGCATCGCCCATCCGCGCCGTGCTGCGCAGTCCCAACACGGAGGTGCTGCTCGGTGAGGTGATCGATCTGGATGCCGCCAACCGCCGTGTGATTCTGCGCGACGGGCAAAAAGAATACGACGACCTGATCGTCGCCACCGGCGCCACCCACGACTACTTCGGCCACGAGGAATGGCGTCCGCTGGCGCCGGGCCTCAAGAGCATCGAGAACGCTACCGAGATCCGCAGCCGCATTCTGCGAGCCTTCGAGGAAGCCGAACGGGAACCGGATTTGGAACGCCGCCACGCCTGGCTGACATTTGTCATCGTGGGCGGAGGTCCCACCGGTGTGGAATTGGCGGGTGCTTTAGGCGAGATCGCTAATGACACGCTGCGCCACGATTTTCGCCACATCGACCCGGCGGAAGCCAAGATCCTGTTGATCGAGGGGGAAAGCCGCGTGCTGCCGCTGTTTCGGCCCGATCTCTCGGAGAAGGCCGAGGAACAGCTTGTCGCTCTGGGTGTGCGGGTGATGGTCGGCCGGAGGGTCATCCACATCGATGCCGAAGGAGTCACGGTCCAGAACGGCGGCCGGACGGATCGCATTACCGCTCGCACCGTTCTGTGGGCAGCCGGCGTGCGAGCTTCCAAGCTCGGGAAGATTCTCGCCGAACGCGCCGGGGCCCCCATCGATAGAGTCGGCCGCGTGCTCGTCGAGCCCGATCTTAGCGTACCCGGCCATCCCGAAATCCACGTCATCGGCGACTTGGCGGCGTTGCGGCAGCCGAACGGGAAACCCCTTCCCGGCCTGGCACAGGTGGCCATGCAGGAAGGCCGTTACGTGGCCCGCCTTATCGTCAAGAAGCTCAAAGGCGAAAGCCTGCCGCCCTTCCATTACTTCGATAAAGGCAACTTGGCCACGGTGGGCCGCAACAAAGCGGTGGCGGAGTTCGGGCGCTTCCACGTGGCCGGGTTCATCGCGTGGTTTGTGTGGGTGTTCGTGCACCTGATGTATCTGGTGGAATTCGAAAACCGCATGCTGGTGTTTATGGAGTGGGTCTACAACTACATTACCCGCAACCGCGGTGCGCGCCTCATTACGATGGGGAGACCATAGGGTGAGACCTATTCTCCCTGAGTGTGAGAACCCGCTCATTCGCTCATAAATTCGCTTCCCAATCGAGCCGCCGGGATCGTATACTTACGATGCTCCAGGAGGGATATGCAACATGCGCATGATGCTTAAAGTGTCGATTCCGGTCGAGACCGGGAATCGCGCGGCTCAGGACGGAACGCTGGGTTCGACTATTGGGCGAATCCTGAAGGATCTGAAACCCGAGGCCGCTTTTTTTGGTGAAGACGATGGCGAGCGGACCGGATACATCTTCTTCGATATGAAGAATAACTCGGATGTGCCTGGGATCGCGGAACCTTGGTTCCTGGCATTCAATGCCCGGCTTACTTTCCGGCCTGCGATGACGCTGGAGGATCTTGCCGCCGCCGCTCCGGGCATAACATCCGCGGTAGCGTCTTACGGGCGGCGGACGGCCTCCGCCTGAAGACGGCCTTCTCGCGATATCCGGGTGCGGCGCGGCCCAATCAGCCATGCAGCCGTGGCTCACTCGCTCCGGAGATAACTCGCGAGATGGCTGGAACCCGCATGAGACTCTGCTGACTCAGGCGGCAATTGCGTCCAAGGGGATTATCCGGGCGACTATCATCCCGGTTATGGGTGATGCGCGGGGCATGGAAGCGCAGCCGCTCATCCTGCCCGGCGTGCAGACTGCTCGCGGGACACGCGATGTGCCAATGTGGTAAACGGCCGGTTGTTAGTCTATGACCCCGTACACCTGGCCGCGGATGGCTCACTCAAGGTGCTTTGGGACTCGCAACAATGGGGTGTGCAGTTCCTGTACAACAAGTTTAATCCGCCAGTCATCGATGGCGGCCAGATCTACGTGCCGAATTACAACGGCGGAGTCGATCTTTACCAACTGGTGCAACCCAGCGCCCCTTCCATTTGGTAAGCTTGCATTTCACGCCATGAAGAACCAACTTGTAGACCTTTTCTCTCTTTCCGTCTTTCTGCTCGCTCCCGCCATTGCGCAACCATCCTATCCCTTCAACGATCCGGCCCTGCCGGCGGAGAAGCGCATCGATAATCTCATCTCGCTGATGACCCTGGACGAGAAGATCAACTGCCTCGGCACGCGCACCGGCGTCCCCCGGCTCGGCGTTCCCAATATCGGCAGTTCCGAAGGCATTCACGGCGTGGTGCAGCGCCAGGCGCGCGGCCCACTCCAGCCCATCACCACCACGCAGTTTCCGCAACCTCCCGGCATGGGTGAGACCTGGGACCCCGATCTCGTGCGCCAGGCCGCCGCCATCGAAGGCTATGAAGCCCGCTTTATCACCCAAACTTCGAAATACAACCGCCAGCTCCTCATGCTCTGGGGACCGCAGTCCGACCTAGCGCGCGACCCGCGCTGGGGTCGCCTCGAAGAAGTCTATGGCGAAGACCCGTTCTTCAACGGGACCATGGCTGTCGCTTTCATCAAGGGCCTCCAGGGCGATGACCCGAAATACTGGCAGGCAGCGGCGCTCCTCAAGCACTTCCTCGCCAACAGCAATGAAGACCACCGCAACAGTTCGTCATCCGATTTCGATGAGCGCCTCTTCTGGGAGTATTACTCCGTTCCTTTCCGTATGGGCTTCCTTGAAGGCGGGGCGCGAGCCGTGATGGCCTCTTACAACGCTTGGGATGGCACGGCCATGTCGGTCAATCCCATCCTGCGCGGCATCGTTCTCGATAAATGGGGCGTGGACGTGATTTCCAGCGATGGCGGCGCCGTCCACCTCCTCGTCGATCCGCGCCATCTCTTTCCGAACCAGGAAGCCGCCGCCGTCGCCTGCCTGAAAGCCGGCATCAATCAGTTCCTCGACAGGTACGCCGACGAAGTCAAAGCCGCTCTCAAAGACGGCTCTCTCACCGAGCCCGAGATAGACGCCGCGCTTCGCCTAAGGTTCCGCATCGCTATTAAGCTGGGCCTGCTCGATCCGCCCGATATGGTCCCGTACTCGAAAATCAAAGACTCACCCGAGCCCTGGAACACCGACAAGGATCGCGCCGTTTCCCGTCAGATCGCCCTCGAATCCGTTGTCCTACTCAAGAACGACAAGAACTTCCTCCCGCTCGATAAGAAGTCCATCAAGTCCATCGCTGTGATCGGCCCGCTCGCTGACTCCGTCCACTGGGATTGGTACGGTGGCACGCCTCCTTATGCCGTCACTCCTTTACAGGGCATCAAGGCGCAACTGGGACCCGATGTCACCGTCAACTACGCCGCCGAAGAATTGGGCCACGCCGCCTTCGATGCGGCGCGCAAGTCCGATATCGCGGTCGTAGTGGTCGGCAATGACCCCACCTGCGGCCCCGACATGCCTCGTGACTGGTACTCCGGAACCGAAGGCACTGGCGGCACCTTGCCCTGCACTGTGCCCAGCGACGGCCGCGAGGGCCGCGACCGCGAGACCATCGACCTCTATCAGGAACAACTCATCAAGCAGGTCTTCATCGCCAACCCGAAGACAGTTGTGATTCTGGTTTCCAGCTTCCCATACGCCATCAACTGGACCCAGGCCAATATCCCCGCCATCCTTCACATGACGCACTCCTCTCAGGATGAGGGGACCGCGCTGGCGCAGGTCCTCTTCGGCGACTACACGCCCGGCGGCCACCTCGTCGAAACGTGGCCCAAGTCTCTCGATCAGTTACCGCCCATGATGGACTACAACATCCGCGACGGCCGCACTTACATGTACTTTAAAGGCGAGCCGCTCTATCCCTTCGGATTCGGCCTCAGCTACACCACCTTCAAGTTCTCTAATCTGCGGACAAGTTCGGGGCAAGTTGCCAAGGACGGGACCGTGAATCTGAGCATCGACGTGACCAATACCGGCACCCGCGGCGGCGATGAAGTGGTCCAGCTCTATGTCAAACACCTGGGATCCAAAGTCGAACGCCCGCGGCAACAGCTCGCGGGATTCCAGCGCGTGACCGTCGCGCCCAATGAGACCAAGACGGTTCAGATCGCTCTCCCGGCTTCGCGCCTGGCGTATTGGGACACAAAACTCCAGGCCTTCCGCGTCGAGACCGAGCCGGTCAGCCTCATGATCGGCGATTCGTCAACCAATATCGCGCTGAGCACCACGGTAAACGTGCAGTGAGATAGCGAGCCGCCGAATGCCGTCAGGAGCGGAAACCAGCGTCCTGCGCGTCCAGGAAGTCCACCTTGGGCGGCTCGATGCCCAGTTGGCGCAGAAGCGCGGTCACCTGTCCCCGGTGATAGGTTTGGTGCTCCAGCAGGTGAACCATCATGCGCCAGAGGGCGTAGGTCCACGTGTTCCCCCGCGTACCCGTGCAGGTCATGGGCTGCTCCAACGCCTCCTCGGGCAACGCGGCAAGATACTCCTTCATCTCCTGCTCCACCGCGTGCCAGCGCTCGCAAACGGCCGCCAGCGTAGGGAACTCTTCGGGCGGCAGCAACACCCGTGCAGACCGCCCCCGCCAGCGTTCCAGCCACAGCCACTCCACCGCAAGCAGGTGCACCAGGGTGTCGCGCATGGTAGGGAAGCTGTTACCCAGCGGACGCAGAAACTGCTCGCCGGTGAGTGCGGAGCAGGCCTGCAATTGGCGGTCCCGCGCCCAGTAGTTATGTGCGAACAGCTCTTTCAAAGCGGATAAAGAGATTGGATGGTCCATGTCTTAGTAAACCATGCCGCCCGGAAACGATCGGCTAGCCAGGTAATCTTACAAGTTAGACTTGCAAGTTTACCTGTGTTGAGGTATAACTGGAAGTGCCATGCCGCGAAAGAACCTCGCCGCCGACGTGATGGAACTTACCCAGGCCATTGGCCTGCTGCTGCGCCGCATGCGCGCCGCGGCCGCCGGGCACGAGCTTTCCTTGACCGAATCCGCCGTCCTGGCGCGCCTGGATAAAGGCGGACCCGCGACCACCGCCGATCTGGCGCGGGCGGAAGGCATGCGGCCGCAATCCATGGGGACCACCGTCGCGTCCCTCGAGGAAATGGGCTTGGTCGAACGCAAGCCGCATCCTACCGACGGCCGCCAGGTGAATATCATGCTGACCGTCAAGGGCGCCGCTGTTCGCAAGAGTGCCAAAGATGCGAAGCGGACCTGGCTGGCCGAAACCATCGCCCAACTCGACAAACAGGAGCAGGAGACTCTGTTCGCCGCCGGGGAGATCATCAAGCGCCTGGCGGAATTGTGAGGAAATCCGCCCACACTTCGCATCCTCGCGAGACTCTGGGTTCTATCTCGCACGCCTGGCGAGCGCTGCGGCACCGCAACTTCAGGCTCTTTTTTGCCGGGCAGAGCATTTCCGTGATCGGCACCTGGATGACGCGTGTGGCAACCAGTTGGCTGGTCTATCGCCTGACCCATTCGGCACTATTGCTGGGCGTCGTCGGCTTCGCGGGGCAGATTGTTTCGTTTGCGCTGGGGCCGCTGGCGGGCGTCTGGGTCGAGCGCCTCGATCGCCGCCGGCTTTTGGTCTGGACACAGGCCGCTGCCGCCGTCCAATCGCTCGCCCTGGCCGCGCTCACGCTGGCGCGCGTCATCACCCTCTGGGAAATCGTCGTTCTGTGCGCTTTGCAGGGATTGATCAATGCCTTCGACATGCCTGGACGGCAATCCTTCCTTGTCCAGATGGTGGAAGATCGCAACGACCTCAGCAACGCCATCGCCATCAACTCCTCCATGGCCAACGGCGCGCGGCTCATCGGCCCCGCCATCGCCGGGCTGGTGATCGCGGCCTTCGGCGAAGGCTGGTGTTTCCTTATCGATGGCGTCAGTTACTTTGCAGTGATCGCATCCTTGCTGCTGATGCGCATCGAACCCGCCGAAATTCGCGGCCTCGCCGGTGGCATGCTCGCACAAATGCGCGAAGGCTGGGACTATGTCCGCACCTTTCGCCCCATACGCACCATCCTCCTGCTCTTCATGCTGCTTAGCCTGATGGGCTATCCCTACATCGTGCTGCTGCCGGTCTTCGCCGGCCAGGTCCTGCACGGCGGCGCGGCCACGCTCGGCTGGCTCACGGGGGCGTCGGGCGTCGGGGCGCTTGTCTCGGGTCTCTCTCTTGCGGCGCGCAAGTCGGTTCTCGGACTGCCGCGCATGCTGCAGATCGCCACCGCTATCCTCGGCGGCGCTCTCATGCTCTTCGGACTGTCGCATACGTTATGGCTGTCGCTTGCGCTGCTGGTCCTCATTGGCTTCGGCCTGATGCAAAGCGCGGCCATAAGCAATACCATCGTCCAATCTCTCGTGCCGGATGATAAGCGCGCGCGCGTGATGAGCTATTACACTACGGCCTTCTTCGGCGCGGCGCCGTTCGGCTGTCTGCTGGCGGGCTTGCTGGCTCACCGCATAGGAGCACCCCATACCGTCATCCTAACCGGCGCGTTCTCGGTCGCGGGGTCTCTGTGGTTCACGATCGAACTGCCCAAACTCAGAGCCACCATGCATCCCATTTACCGAAGCATGGTCTCATGACTGCAAGACGAAAGGAAAATAACCATGAGCTGGTATGAATACATCGCGAGTTTCTTCGCTGGAGCGTTTCTTGCTAATGTTGTCCCTCATTTCGTGCACGGTATTTCGGGTGACCGTTTCCCGACGCCGTTCTCTCACCCTCCCGGAAAAGGACTGTCATCGCCCACAGTGAATGTTGTCTGGGCACTATTCAATCTGGCAGTCGGTTACATCCTATGCCGCATCGGAAAGGTGGCGGGCGGATACGACTTATCGCTTGTTACTTTCTTTGCAGGTATCGCCGCGCTGAGCGTCAACTCGAGTGTGCACTTTAGCAAGAAACAGGCCCGGTAACCGCTGGCGCGAAGACTGCCGCGATTGCATCTCCGGGTCTTATGCGCTGCCGGCCGCGCCGCCCCGCACCAGCTCGAATACCGTAATCTCCGGCGGGGCGCCCACCCGGATAGGCACGAAAATCGTCCCGATCCCGCGGTTCACATAGAGCTGTCCGCCGGGTTTTTCGAACCTTCCGGCCACATACGGAGTCACCAGGCGGCTGGGAGCGATCTCGGGGCTGATGAACTCCAGCGCCGCCTGCCCTCCATGCGTGTGGCCGGCCAGGCTGAGATCGATCCCCAGTTCCGCCGCGCGGTCGAACGTGTCCGGATTATGGCTCAGCAGGATGTTTACCATGCCGCGGCCGATCAGCGACTCGATGTTCGCCAACAGGTGCGCGACCGGCGGAGATGGCCCGAAACGGCGCGCACTTTGAAAATCGACGCCGATCAGGCGGATGGCTTCGCCTTGCGCGCGAATGTCCACGCATTCCTGGCGCAGGATGCGGACGCCTGCCCGGCGGAACAGCAGCGTGATGGAATCTTCCACTCCCGCCCAGGCATCGTGGTTGCCCAAACAGCCGAAGACTCCGAGCGGGGCCTTGACGCCCGCAAGGGCGTCCACGGCCGCTTGTTGCGTGCCCGCATCCCAGGTGACGAAATCGCCGGTCAGCACCGTCAGGTCCGGCTTCAGCGCGTTGGCGATCGCGACATATTTGCGGATCTCACCGGCCGGCATGAATGGACCGATGTGAATGTCGGAGAGTTGCGCGATGCGAAAACCGTCGAACGCTTTGGGCAGATGCGGCAGCCGGATTCGCTGATTCGTGGTTTCCAGATTCAGGCGCCCATAGAGCAATCCATAAGCCCCCGCCACAAACGGTGCCGCCGTCACCAGCGTCGCCGTTCGCTCCAAAAACTGGCGCCGCGGTGGCGACTCGAGCGCCGGGCGCAAGCGCACCTGGCGCGCGGTCCAACCCACGATCCACGTCAAACCTCGGATCGCGGCAAAAATTCCCGCCAGCAGACAACCGAATAACGATGCCGCCATCCAAACCTCGAACGGCGCATTGAGGAGCGCGTCCTGCCAGGTGAGATGGACCGGCGTATACCTTCGCGCTCCGAACCATCCGAAGTTGTACGCCGTCAGCGACCCGTAAAGCGCGGCCATCGCGCCGGCCACCATCGCTCGGGTGAGCCCCGGCGCAGTCAACCGGCGCACCAGCGCCCATGCCTTCCATCCCCAGTAGATTTGGCTGATGGCAAAAAGCAGCAAAGCGATGCGAAATATCATGCGAGTGGATAGTGTGCGCGCAGAGTGCGATGCGCTCTTCTATTGTCCGCCATGGGACGTCGCTTTCACAAACGTCTATGGGGGGGAAATCCCCGCAATCTAGGGTGGCAATTCCCCACACATTTCCTATTGAAGAATGCGACGATTTCGGATAATTTACTGCAATAGAGCATGCAAACAGGCCGGTTGTTTCTAATTAAACTGGCGGAAATTGCGGAAGGGAAATAGTTGAAATGGTCAAATTATATTGCAGCGCAATTCATCCTCGCCGCTGGGTGGCTCAGATCCAAGGCGAGGGCTGGGTGGTCTTTCCCGACAAAGAGCGCGGTTGGTTCGACCGGGCGCCAGCCCGCGGTCTCGACCCCATGCATCTTCGGGAAGTGCCGGTGATTTGGGCATCGAAAACCGGCATTCCCGTGCCGGAAGCCGAGGCGTCCCGCCAGGCTGCCTGATGGGGAGGTCAATATGCGAATGAGGGACCGGCTCATTCCGGAGTTGCGGAATCTGACCCTGCTCGATCGGCGCGTGGACCAGGCGCGTGACGTGTTGCAGCGTACGCACGACGGCGATCCCGCGTTCGAGAAGCGCGTGCGCAACCTCGTCCGGCTGGTGGACGAACGCGAGCGCGCCCTTTTGGCTTCGAGCGCCAGGCCGCCCGTGTTCCGTCACACCGCGTCCCGCTAGCGGCGGCGCCCGTTCACACCGAAAAGCTCTCCCGCACGGCTTCGCTTACCGCCACCGGTTTGCCCCGTTGCGCGTCGATCGGACACCAGACAGTGCGCGCCTTCGCGAGTATTCTCCGGTCTTTCGTCCGCTCGAACTCGGTGAACCGTTCGAAGCGCAGCCCGCGCGCCGCGCCCACCCAAGTGCGGGCGATCACTTCGTCTCCCCAATAGGCCGCTTCCAGATAGTCGATCTCGTGGCGCAGCACGATCCAGAGCAGCTTCGCCTGGTCCTCAGCCGGCGCCGCCGCCTTCCAGTGCGCCACGGCGGCGTCCTGCACCCAGCGCAGATAGGTGACGTTATTCACATGCCCGAGCTGGTCGATGTCTTCCCGGCCGATGGCGATAGGCAGCTCGAAGGTGGAAGTCATTTCTCCAGAGTAGAACAAGCTAGAGGAGATACAGACGCTGTCTTAGCTGCCACTCTTCCGGTTCCGTCCACGATGGTGTACAGACGTTCCATGCCGCTCTGCATATTGTCGGTGACGGCGGTCATCCGGTCGCCGGCCGCGACCAGTTCTTCCACGTGATGTGACAATTGGTCGACGTGCTGTTCCATCTGGTGAACCGATTGCGCGATTTCTTCGATTCCCTTGGCCTGCTCCTGGCTGGCCGTGCTCACTCCGTCCACCAGCGCTTTCACTTCCGCCGAGCGGAGAGTGACGCCCTGGATGGAGCGGATCACCTCTTCCAATCGCGCGCGTCCTTCGACGGACCGTGACACGGATTCCTCGATCAGGGAAGTGGTGTCTTGCGCGGCTTGGGCCGAGCGTTGTGCGAGTCCCCGCACTTCCTGCGCCACCACCGCAAAGCCCAGACCGGAGTCACCGGCCCGCGCTGCTTCCACGGCTGCGTTGAGGGCCAGGAGATTCGTCTGAAACGCGATGTTGTCGATCACTTTGATGATGCCCGAGATCTTGCCGCTCGAAGCCCCGATCTCATCCATCGACGCCTGCAGCGAGCGCAAGGTCGAGTTCGAGGCTTCAATAGCTTCCTCGACGCGCAGCATCAACGCGGCGGATTGGCTCGAGTTTTCGGCGTTTTTCTGGGTCATCGAGGCCAGTTGTTCCGTGGTGCTCGAGGTGGCCTGCGCGGCGCGCGCTTGTTGGCCGGCACTCTGCGCTAACGGCAAACTGACGTTCTTGACCTGGCTGGCGGCCAGCGCCGCCTCGGTAGCACCCTGCGATAACAGGCCCGCCGTCTTGCGCAACGACTTGGTGCTGCGGCGGACCAAGCGGAAAGTTCCGATGCAAACCAAGACACATAGACCTTCGAGCCCCATCAGGATCCAGCGGCTCTGGTAGACTTGCGAGCCAACCCGGTCCGAAGCGCTTGCCAGGGATTCGCGCTGCAACTGTGCGAGGTCGGCCGCCGCCCGGTCCAATTTGCCGGGCTGGACAGTACCGGCCTCCGCGCCGCTATGGCAATCGGCGCAGTGTTGAGTCAAGTCCCGATGGTTCTTGGCCCATGCGTTGTGATCGTCTTGCAGCGTGCGAAAGAGCTGCGTTTCTTTTGGCTCGGTGAGCAAGGGACCCAGCGCTCCCAGCCCTCGATCCATATTTGCGGAAGCCGCCAGCAGCAGCTCCCGCTTTTGTGCGCCGGCGCCGTCTACGGCTGCCGCGGCACCCACAATCAGGAGTTGTTGCTGGCCGCGCATTTCGGCCAGGGATGTGATGACTTGGCCGATAAGGTCCGCCTTCTGGGCCGAGGTCGCCACTTGAGTTTTGAGAATGTGTTGAAAATCTCCGAACCTGACGAGTGCGAAGCCGCAGAGTAATGTGGCAACTGCCAGCATTCCTCCAAAGCTGGCCATCAATTCTTTGCCGAGCGCCATCCGTTTGTGCATAGGCTCTATGTTGTCAGCAACGCTGCGCCGAATGAAATGGGGCGGATTGGTCCAGAGCCCGCTCCCACCATGGACATATCGGAAACATGCGGTCCGGTTTCTACTCAAATTGGCAATCGGGAACGGCCGGCCGGGAAGAAAACCTCTAAACTTACGCCTTAGCTCCCGATATTCTTTTTAAAGCTTCCATGCCCGAAGATTTGGAACTTGACTACAGAACGGTGCTGGAGAGCCTTCCGACCGGTGTCTACGTGGTGGACTCCAACCGCCGGATCCTGTTCTGGAATGACGGCGCGGAGAGGATCACGGGATATCTGCGCCTGGAAGCGATCGGGCGCCGCTGCGGCGATAACCTCTTGAAGCACTGCGATGAGACCAATACCATTCTGTGCGGCACCGATTGCCCTTTGCTCGGGACCATGCGCGATGGACATCGCCGCCAAACCGACGTGTTCTTGAGCCACAAGGAAGGTCAGCGGGTGCCCGTGCGGGTACACGCCGTCCCGCTGCGGAACGAGCACGGGAGTTTGGTGGGCGCGGTGGAGTGCTTTGACATTCGGGAGGTGCTGCCCGCGGGGCTGGACGTCCACCGGTTCGGCATGCATCACGTGGTGCACTCGGTGGCCGAGCTCCCCGATCGCCAGAAAATCGTGGCTTGCCTCGAGGCGGAAATCGCCGACTTCGAGGAATCGCCTGTTCCGTTCGGCGTGCTGGTTGTTCGGGTGGATCAGCTGGAGCGCGTCTTGCGCACGTCTGGACGGTGCGCCGTGGATAGCGTGAGCGGCGTGGTCGCACGAACGCTGGCCGCCAACCTGGGGCCGAACGATCTTGTGGGGCGCTGGTCGGACAATTGTTTCGTGGTGGTGATCAAAAACTGCGCCGTCAAGACCCTGACCCGGTGTGCTGCCTTATTGAAAGGGCTGGTCCATGCCGCGGCCATCCCCTGGTGGGGCGACCAGCTTTCCGTCACGGTGTCGATGGGGGGAACCATGATGCGCGATGGAGATACGCCTGAGAGCCTGCTTCAGAGGGCGGAGCAGAATCTCGATGCCGCCGCCGAAGCGGGCGGAGACCGTATTGCCGTGACGGATTGATCGGTTATGTACTCAATCATAGGCATTCTTATTGTGTTCGGAGCCGTGGCGGGCGGATATGTCCTGGAGAAAGGCAATCTGCTGGTGCTGCTCCAGCCCGCCGAACTCCTGATCATCGGCGGGGCGGCTGTGGGCACGGTGCTCATCGCAAACCCATTGCACGTTCTGACCGCCATTGCGCACGGTGTGGGCAAGGCCTTCAAAGGCTCGGACTTCACGTCGAAGCGTTATCTGGATTCGATGAAAATGTTGCACGACCTGTTCAACCAGGCGCGGCGCGGCGGGCTGCCCGCGATCGAGCAGGATATCGAGGACCCGCGCAATAGCAAGATCTTTTCGAACTTTCCCACCGTTGTAAAGGACCTCCACGTGCGCGGCTTCATTTGCGATACGCTGCGCATGGCCACCACGGGCGCGGCCGATCCATTCGATATCGACCAGATGATGGAGCTGGATCTGGAGTCGCGCCGGCGGGAGACCGGGCAGCCGGTTGCGGCGCTGAGCACCATGGCGGATTCGCTGCCCGGCCTGGGAATTGTGGCGGCGGTGCTGGGCGTCGTGATCACCATGGGGGCCATGGGCGGCGCGCCGGAAGAGATTGGGCACAAAGTGGCGGCAGCCCTGGTGGGCACGTTCCTCGGCATTCTCCTTTGTTACGGCCTGGTGGGGCCGGTGGCCACCAAGATGTCCCATGAGGCCGAAGAAGAGAGGGAATACTATCACGTGCTGCGCGTGGCCCTGACGGCGTTCATTAAAGGCATGCCGCCAATTTTGGCGGTGGAGACGGCGCGGCGGGCGATTCCGGGCAGACTGCGGCCGTCGTTCCGCTCCCTGGAAGCTGTTTGCCGCGGAAAGGAGAGCGCGGTGCCGGCCCAAAACGCGGCTTGACGGTACCCCTGCATCCTATGAACGGCAATCGGCCATTGATCGTGGTGAAGAAAGAGGACCACGACGCCGGGCACAAGGGCGGCGCGTGGAAGGTGGCCTACGCCGACTTCGTTACCGCCATGATGGCTTTGTTCATCGTGCTGTGGCTGCTCAACAGCAGCAAGCAGGTGCAAGTCGCCGTCGGCGGGTATTTCAAAGATCCCACCGGAACAGCAAGGAAAGTCGGAAGCAACGAGACGGGCTCCGGACAGAATCTGGTGGTCAGCAAAGACGACATGTCGAAGATCAAGGACGAATTGCAAATGACAGTCCGCAAGATGGCCAACTTCGACAAGCTGAAGAACCTGATCGAAATGACCGTCACGGCCGAGGGCCTGCGCGTCGAATTGATGGAAAGCGATAAGGGTATGTTCTTCGCTCTGGGCAGCCCGGAGCTGAGCGCGGACGGCAAAGAGCTGCTGACGGCGCTGGCACGGGAGCTGGGCAAACTGCCCAATACCGTGTCGATCGAGGGACACACCGATGCCAAACCGTACGAACCGAACAATGCCTACACCAATTGGGAACTCTCCACCGAGCGCGCCAATTCGGCACGGCGCGTCATGCAGGCAACCGGGTTGGGGCCGCGCCAGGTGACCGACGTGCGAGGCTTCGCCGACCAACGCCTGCGCAAACCGGCCGAACCGGAGGATGCGTCGAACCGCCGGATTTCAGTGCTGGTGCACTACACCTTGAAGAACGAAGGGGCGGACAGTTCTTCCAAGCCGAAGGGTTGAAGCTATTCCGCGTGCAGTTCGAAGCCGCGGCTTGCAATGCCGGCATGCAGAACGTCCGAGGCGTGGCCGTGGAAGCGGAAAATCTGGCAAACCAGGTCGCAGACGCATTCGTACCCACGTTCGTAAAAGACCAGGATGGATGGACCGGCGCCGCTCAGGACACAGCCGAGAAGGCCGGGCGCCCGGAGCTTCAATATTTCGGCCAGGCCGGGCACCAATGAAGCGCGGTAGGGTTGGTGGAAGCGGTCTTCGAGCGCGGCGGGGAAGGCCCAGGTGGCGCCGGAGGACAAGGCAGCCATGAGCAGCGCGGCACGCTGCACGTTGAAGACGGCATCCTCGCGGCTATAGGACGCCGGGAGCACGGCCCGCGCCTTCACCGTGGGCAGGTCGAAATCCGGCACCACGATGGCTACGCCGAAGCGCTGCGGCAATTCGAGACGCACCGCCCGCGCCACGCCGCCGGAATCGATCGCGCTGGCGACGATCGAGCCCAGGGTGCAAGCGGCGACGTTATCCGGGTGGCCCTCCAGGCGCGCGGCTTCATCCAGGATGCGCAGCGGCTTCCAGCCGAGATCGAGCAATTGATCGGCGATCACCACTCCCGCGGTGAGGGCCGCGGCGCTCGATCCCATGCCTTTGCCCAGCGGGATGTCGTTCTGAATCTCGAGCTCGATGGGCGGCATATCCAGGCTGAGGCTTTGGGCCACGGCCTGTGCGGTCTGCCAGATGAGATTGTCGGGTCCGGTGGGAATGCCGGCGGCGTCGCGGCCCTCCGCCCGGATAACCAGCGAAGCGCTTTTTCGAAAACGGCAGGTAAGATAGACGTCCAGGGCCATGCCTAAGGCGTCGAAACCGGGTCCGAGGTTGGCGCTGGAAGCCGGTACACGAACTGTGAACCAGGGCATAAAAAGAGCGGTCAGCTCTCAGCTTTCAGCAGCTATTTGACTTCCAGGATGTCCTTCTCCTTGGACTTGGCAGCCTGATCGATCTTCTCCATGTAGGCGTCGGTAAGCTTTTGAACTTCGTCCAGCGCGCGCTTCTCTTCGTCCTCGGCGATCTTTTTGTCCTTGAGCAGCTTCTTCACCGCTTCATTGCTGTCGCGCCGGATGTTGCGTACGGCAACGCGGTGGTGCTCGGCGGCGGCGTGTAGTTTCTTCACCAGCTCCTTGCGGCGCTCCTCGGTGAGCGGCGGAATCGGCAGGCGAATGATCTTGCCATCGTTGGCGGGATTCAGCCCGAGGTCGGAGACGCGGATAGCCCGTTCGATGGGGCCGATCTGCGAAACGTCCCAAGGTTGAATGGTGATCAGGCTGGGTTCCGGGACGTGGAGATTGGCAATCTGATTCAACGGAGTGGGGGTACCGTAGTAGTCCACCCGGATGTGATCCAGAATGCCCAGGGAGGCACGGCCGGTACGGATCGAAGCCATTTCGTGCTGCAAATCGCTGACGGCCTTTTCCATACGGGTTTTCTGGCTGGCCTCAACCTCCTTGATGGAGTTGAATGCCGGACCGCTAGTTGCTGCCGGTTGTTCTGTCTTCATATGCAGTTTCTCCGAACGCGGTTAATGAATGACGGTGCCGACGGGTTCCCCCATCGCCATACGCATAATATTACCGCTTGTATTCAGATTGAAAACAATGATGGGGAGCTGGTTGTCGCGACACATGGCAATGGAGGTGGCGTCCATCACTCCCAACGCTTGCGACAGCACCTCGAGATACGTAATCTCGGAATAGCGGACGGCATCCGAGAATTTGAGCGGATCACGGTCGTAAACGCCGTCCACGCGGGTCGCCTTGGCGATCACATCCGCCTTGATTTCGAGCGCGCGCAAGGTCGCGGCGGTATCGGTCGAGAAGTACGGGTTCGAGGTGCCGGCGGCGAAAATCACGATGCGGCCCTTTTCGAGATGGCGGATGGCGCGGCGCCGGATGTAGGGCTCGGCGACCTGGCGGATTTCGATTGCGCTCAGCACCCGCGTCGGCACGCCGATCTGTTCCAGTGAGTCGGAGAGAGCCAGCGAGTTGATGACGGTGGCCAGCATGCCCATATGGTCGGCCGTGACGCGATCCATTTTATGCGCGGCTGCCGCCACGCCCCGGAAGATGTTGCCGCCACCCACGACGACGCCCACTTGGACTCCCGCCGCGTTGACATCGGCAATTTCCTGCGCCAGCTCCTTTACGCGTTCGGCATGGATGCCGAATGGGGCGCCGCCGGCCAAGGCTTCGCCGCTGAGCTTGAGCAGGATGCGCTTGTAGGCGGACATTTAGCTTGCGGCTGGCTCGGGGACCGGATTCTCGCCCCCGGTTTCCGCCGCGGCCACGTCGCCCACTTTGTAGCGGACGAAGCGGGCGATCGAAATGTTCTCGCCGAGCTTGGCGATCTTGGTCTTCACGAGCTGCTCGATGGTGAGAGTGGCCTCTTTCACGAACGGCTGCTCGAGCAGGCAGACCTCTTCATAGAACTTGGCGAGACGGCCTTCCACAATGCGGTCGAGCACCTTCTCGGGCTTGCCTTCGAGCAGGGCGCGGGCGCGCGCGATTTCCTTCTCCTTTTCGAGAACCGCGGCGGGCACGTCTTCGCGCCGCAGGTAGCGCGGATCGGCCGCGGCCACGTGCATGGCCACGTCGTGAACCAGAGTTTTGAAGTCGTCGGTGCGGGCCACGAAGTCGGATTCGCAGTTGACTTCGACCATGACGCCCAACTGGCCGCCGGCGTGAATATAGGAGCCGATGAGGCCCTGCCGCGTGGCGCGGCCGGCTTTCTTACCGGCGGAGCTGATGCCGTGCTTGCGCAGGACGACTTCCGCCTCGCCGATGTCGCCCTTAGCCTCGATCAATGCCTTCTTGCATTCCATCATGCCTGCGCCGGTGCGTTCGCGCAGGTCTTTTACCAGTGCTGCGGTGATTTCAGCCATAAGGTTTCGACTATTCCTAAAGTGACCGCTCCCTCACGGTCGCGGCTCTGTAGCTCGGCGCTTCGTGTTGCGCAACGGAGCCGCGACCGTGAGGGAGTGGAATTCGATTCTAGTGCCCGCCTTCCGTTACAGCCGGCTCGGTGGCCGGCTCGGCGGTTTCGGAGGCCGGGCCTTTACGCTGCGAGGCCGGAGCGGGTTCCTCCGCCATGCTCAAGCTCTCCGCCATGATCTTTTCGGCGTACTTGGGATCCACATACTCGGTATATTCGAGCATACCTTCTTCCGCCGGTGTTTCGTCCTGAACGATCTTGTCGGCCGTGAAATCCTGCTCGGTGGCGAGCGCGCGGCCCTCGATGACGGCATCGGAGATCTTGCTGGCGAACAAACGGATGGCCCGCAGAGCGTCATCGTTGCCGGGAATGACCCAATCGACCTCGTCCGGGTCGCAGTTGGTATCCACGATGGCCACCACGGGAATGCCGAGGCGGCGCGCCTCCTTAACGGCGATGGCTTCCTTGTTGGAATCGATCACGAACAGGATGTCGGGCAGGCCGGGCATATCCTTAATGCCGGAGAGGTTCTGGTCCAGGTGCTTGCGTTCGCGTTCGAGCCGGATGATTTCTTTCTTGGGCCGGCCGGCGTAACCGCCCTCCTGGGTCGCCATGGCCTCCAGTTCCTTGAGGCGCTTGATGGATTTTTGCACCGTGGCCATGTTGGTGAGCAGACCGCCCAGCCAGCGCTGGTTCACGAAATACATCTGGCAGCGGGTAGCCTCTTCGTTGATGGCCTCCTGTGCCTGGCGCTTGGTCCCGACGAAGAGCACGTTCTTGCCCTGCGCGGCCATTTCGCCCACGAAGCGGGCGGCGTCTTTGAACATCTTGAGCGTCTTTTGCAGGTCGATGATGTAAATGCCGTTGCGTTCGCCGAAGATGTATTCTTTCATTTTCGGATTCCAGCGCTTGGTCTGGTGCCCGAAGTGAACGCCAGCTTCGAGCAATTCCTTCATAGATATTGCGGGCAAACTACCTCCTAGTCTATTTGAGAGGGGAAAAATCCCTCGGTCCAAGCCTGCCGCCCACGGCCGCGCGGCCCAAAGCGAGATTTACGCGGCGTATGGGAAGAAGGCTGCCTGTACATACGTGGGGCGGAGGCCGGGGCCTCCAGCCCACGGGGAACTTATCGTTTGGAGAACTGGAACCGCTTGCGGGCGCCCTTCTGGCCGTACTTCTTCCGTTCGTGGGCGCGGGGGTCGCGGGTTAGGAAGCCGAGCTTCTTCAGCCGGGACCGCAGTTCCGCATTGAACTCCACCAAAGCCCGGCAAATACCCAGGCGGGCAGCACCCGCCTGGCCGGCGACACCGCCGCCATCGGCGAGGATCAGGATATCGAACTTATCGGTGGTTTCGGTGGCCGAGAGCGGCTGCCGCACCGCGGCGCGCGAGCTTTCGGTGGGAAAATAATTGTCGAATGCGCGGCCGTTGACCTTGATCTCGCCCTTACCGGGCCGTAAGAACACGCGGGCCACCGATGTTTTGCGCCGGCCCGTACCTAAATATTGCACAATCGTCGCTGCCACTAAAATCCTCTACCTTCCACTATTTTAAGGCCAGCGCGGCTGGTTTCTGCGCCGCGTGGGGATGCCGGTCACCCGCATAGACTTTGAGTTTCCGGAACATCTGCTTGCCGAGCTTGGTCTTGGGAAGCATGCCTTGAATGGCTTCTTCCACAATGCGAGTGGGCTTTTCCGCACGCACCCGCTGGATGCTTTTCTCAACCAGGCCACCGGGGTATCCGGTGAAATGGCGGTACACCTTATTTTCCGATTTTCGGCCGGTCAGCTTCACCTGAGCCGCATTGATGACGATCACGTGATCGCCCGTATCCAGGAACGGGGTGTAAGAAGGTTTTGTTTTGCCCATCAGCAGCATGGCCGCCTTACTGGCGAGTTTGCCCAGAACCACGTCCTGGGCGTCGATGACATGCCAGCGGCGAACGATGCCGTTCTTGGAAGGGAACTCCGTACTCATTGACACACGTCTCCACCTATTCTATGGTTGCAAAGTTTTAGAGTACCGGTTGGGGAGGGATGTTGTCAAATTCGTGACACACGTTGGCCCGGCGGAGAAGACGTTGCGGGCGGCCGGGCTTGGGAGGTGATTCCCCTGACTTTTCGCAGTGCGTATCGGCCACCCGATGGATTGAAAAGACACCTTCGTGGATTTGCGAGGGCTGAATGGCCCTCGATTTCCGTTCGATTCGGTGTTCGTTCTCTGGAACCAGGGGACGGCTATGAGACGCTATCCGCACTCCTCTGGGCGTTATGAAACCCGGTTTCAAGGTCTTTCGTCGAGCTCCTCCCGTAGGGGAACCCGCAAGGCGTTGACGGCCGCCGAAAGTCCAGTACCACTGTAATGCAACGTCTGCCGGCCGGCAGGAAAACTGTTGCGGCGTTTGACCCGGAGTGCTCCGGGGCAAACGGCTGTTTGAAATGAGAGTAGCAGGGGAGATTTGGCGAGGCGATAGACGTCAGGCGCGAACTAATAGATATTGTTGGGCAAAAAAAAGATTTAGGTTTGTGAACCACCGAAGAAAGATGAACCGCGTCGATAACTTCGAAGCTCTTTTTCTCTTATTCTGTGATAGGTTTCATTTGGAGTTGTGAGGTGGTGTACAAATTGGAAGGCGCGCAATACCTGGTGGTCCTGGGATCGCGGCCGATGCCGGAGGAGCTTTGATCGGAAAGTGGCGCCTGCTCCGCGCTCACACGGATTCGGCCGAGGGACGCCGGGACGATCTCGGTCAACACTTGGCGGATGTGGCGAACCTAGCCGGGGTGTTCGCGAGCGTGTTTGGGCAAGAGCGGGTGGCGAAGTTGCTCGGAGAACTCCACGACGCGGGGAAGGCGCTCCAGCCGTTCCAGGACTATTTAGACCGGCTCGAAGCGGGCAGCAAGGAGCCAACGGGTCCGCCTCATGCCATTTGGGGCGCCGCTCTCGCCTACTGGGTGGTCTATAAAATCCAAGGCGATTTGGAGAGTTGGAAAGAGCTCTGCTTACCGATTGCCGGGCACCATGGCGGGTTGGCAGCCGCTGGCGGCTTGAGTCTGAGGCTTGAAGAGTTCCTCAAATCACAGCAGGCCGAGTTGAATGAGCTGGCTGTTGCGTTGCGCGATGCCAGTGTTCTGCCTCGATTGGAACGTGAGGGCTTGAATCGCCGCGGCACCAGCCGTGAGTTCTTTATTCGGATGTTACTGTCGGCTCTTGCCGACGCCGATTTTCTAGCGACCGAGGAGCACTTTGAGCCAAAGAAGGCGGATGCTCGCGGGAACTGGACAACTCTCGAAACGCTTTGGTCCCAATTCGTTGTCGACCAAAGCAGGGTTCTAGCGAAAGCGGCGAACGACCGGACGGCAGCGGCGGTGAATAGGATTCGAGCTGAGGTATACGGTTGTTGTCTCGACGCCGCCGCTTCTACTCCGGGCTTTTTCCGACTGACCGTTCCAACGGGCGGTGGCAAGACCCGGAGCGGCTTGGCGTTCGGTCTGGTGCACGCCTTAAAACACGGTCTCCGGCGGGTGGTCTTTGCGGTTCCTTACACGAGCATCACCGACCAGACCGCTCGGGAGTACCGGACTATTTTCGGCGATGATTCCGTCCTCGAGCACCACAGCCAGATGGACCAGCCTGAAGGTGGCGAGTCCCAGAGCAAGAAAGACGTTCGCCAGCGCCTCTCGACTGAGAACTGGGACGCGCCGATTATCGTTACCACCACGGTTCAGTTATTCGAGAGCATGTTCGCCAGGCATCCAAGCAGAATTCGAAAGCTGCACAATCTTGCGAAGTCCGTGATCGTGCTGGACGAAGTGCAGACTCTCCCGGTGGAACTGCTCGAAACTACACTGGATGGCCTGCGGGATCTCGTGTATGACTACGGGTGCACGGTTGTGTTGTGTTCGGCAACACAGCCGGCTTACGAGCGCACACCGGTTTTGAGCCGACTGGGCATCGAGCCGACAGAGATAGTGCCGCAATACCCACGGCACTTCAAGGATCTCGAGTCGCGTGTCCGGTATATTCCGCGTACTGAGCCGCTCGGTTGGGCGGACCTGGCCAAGGAAATCAGGGGCGAGGATCAGGCGTTGGTGGTGCTGAACACGCGGCGCGATGCAATGGCGCTTTTGGATGCGCTGGGTGATGCCAGAGACGTGGTTCATCTCTCGACGCTGTTGTGCGGGGCGCACCGCCGGTCTGTGTTGAGCGACATTGAGTTGCGTCTGAAGGGTGGCTGCGTCCGGGCGATTTGCACTCAGGTTGTAGAGGCGGGAGTGGACCTCGACTTCCCCCTTGTGTATCGGGCCATGGGACCGCTGGATCGCATCGTTCAGGTAGCGGGGCGGTGCAATCGCCACGGAACGCGTCCCGACCAGGGGCGGGTTATCGTGTTTGCGCCGCGGGACGGTGCGATGCCGCGGGGCGCCTATGAGGCGGGCACCAGGGTGGCGGAACGTCTTCTTGCGAGGGACGGTCTGGCCGGACTGTACGATCCGAAGTTGTACACGGAGTACTTTGAGCTCGTGTTCTCGAACGCGGACCTCGATGCGAGGGGCATCCAGGCGTTCCGACGTGCACTGGACTATCCGGAGACGGCGGAGAAATTCCGATTTATCGAACCAACTGTCTCGGCGGTTGTTCCGTATGGCGAGGCGGAAGTGAAACTCCGTCAGTGGGAGATCGCACCCTCGCGGGGTGCCTGGCGGGCTTTGCAGCCGTTTTTGGTGAATCTGTTCTCTTGGCAGGTGCCCGGCTTTGAGAGAGATGGCTTTCTCGAACTGCTGGATACCGGTATGTATCGTTGGCTGGGAGGTTACGATCGGATCCGCGGAATCGTTCCCGGCGCGGTAGATCCGAGCGATCTTATCATCTGACACGGAGTGGACATGAATAGACCAAAAAGGGGAGTAGCGGTGAAGGTCTTTGGAGACTACGCCTGCTTTTCCCGGCCCGAGTTCAAGGTGGAGCGGGTCAGTTACACGGTACCGACGCCGAGCGCAGCGCGTGGGATTCTGGAGGCTATCTTCTGGAAGCCGGAATTCCGGTATGAGATCCGTGAGATCCATGTACTGAAGCTCGGAACGCAGGTCTCCATATTGCGCAACGAAATCGCCGACAGGCAGTCTGGCAGGCCCATTACTGTCGAGCACGCGCGACAACAGCGCACGAGCCTGATCTTGAGAGACGTTGCGTACGTGATCCGGGCGGAACTCGTGCTGCGCAATGCCGAGGCGGAGGCGGGAGGATACCTCGATCAGTTTAATAGGCACGTCAAGCGGGGGGAGTGCCATCACACACCGTGTATGGGTACGCGCGAGTTCGCGGCAGCATTCGAGGCAGCAGGCGATGATGACTGTGGCGAGCGTCAGAACCCAGCGTTGACTTTAGACCTCGGCAACATGTTGTTTGAAATCGCCTACGTGAAGGGTGGGGAGTCCGAGGTTCAATTCTGGAGGGGTTCGGGCGAGGGCCGGCAAATCGTGAATGGCCATGCCGTGCCCCTGTTTTTCAACGCCTCCATTCAGCGCGGAGTGCTTTCCGTTCCCGCGGAGGAGTATAGACGGCTCTACGCTTTGGAGGATGGAAATGCTTAGGGCGCTGGTTGAGTCTGCTGCAGGCTTCGAGGAATTGCCGGCCATCGGCTACGACCGTGTGAAAATCCGGTGGGTGGTTGACCTCAGCGAGGGCGCTGAGAAAGCGGCCTTGACAGGGCCGTTCGAGATCGAAAAACTCGCTCCGGTTCGGGGGGAGCGGTCGGGCAAAGTGTCTGAGAGCAACCTCAAACCTGCGCTGCTGGTGGACAATGCCAAGTACGCACTCGGGCTGAGCGCACCGAACGACATCGACAGGCAGAGTTTGGAGCATCAATGCTTCAAGGATATCCTTCAGAAGGCGGCGGACGCGACTGGGGACGTTGAGACCTCGCAGGTTCGTGATTATCTGCTTCTGCATTGGCCCGTGCGGGGTAACGGACTCGAGAAAGCGGTTCTTGACAACGTCAAACCGAAGGATCGGGTGGCATTCCGTGTCGGCCCGTCTGAATATCCGTTCGAACGCGCTGCGCTGCGGAGGTTCTGGTGTGACCACCTCCGCGAAGAGTACTCTGGGAAACCTGGCTACTGCGCTATTTGTGGCCGAAATCGACCGATACTGAGAGTGCTTCCGTGGCAGGTTACGCTGTTCGGCCTTTACAGTTGCCCGATCTCCTCCTTCAACGCCTCGGCGTTCGACTCCTTTGGCAAGAAGCAGACCGCCAACAGCCCGCTCTGTTTCGACTGCGCTGCGACGGCAAGCTCCGTGTTGCAGTTCCTGGTGGATTCCGAGGGGCGACACACCCGCGTGCTTGCCCACGACGACAGCAAGGGCGGCGGCAAGGCACCTCTAAAGAATCAGCTTGCGGTTTTTTGGCTGAAGGACCTGCCCGTGGCTCCTGGCGGTGAACTGAGCTTCGATCTTGACGCGGCTCTTGCTGCTCTGGCAGAGCCGATGACACCAAGCTGGGACCGCGACGGCCCACCTCCAGATCCTTCCCATGTCGATGCTCTTTACGGGTTGCCCTGGCGAGCCTCGGCCAGCGGGCTGGAAATTGCGAAGACGCGTTTCTATGTCGCGGTGCTTTCCCCAAACAAAAGCCGGCTGGTTGTGCGGGACTGGATCGACACCTCGCTCAACGCTGTATGCGAGAAGCTGAAAAGCTACGACGAGGCGCGGACGATCGTGTCCGCTGACGGTCATTCACTCGGGAGGATCCCGGTACAAGACATGCTGGGGGCATTACGTCCATGGAAGTCCCGCAGCGCCAGTGACAACGCGAATCTGGTTCGGGGCCTGATCCGGACGGCCTACATGGGTGCGCCACCGCCTCCGGAGCTACTCGAAATTGCGGTTCAGCGATTCCGCGTCCCTGTGCGACCGGGAAGAAAGGATGAAGCTAAGTTCGGATCGTGGCGGCAGGCGCAGGCCGCCGCAATCAAGCTGGTACTTACTTACGAAACAGAGGAGGCGATCACATTGCAATCTGTCAACATCGAAGGTCGAAGCGCCCAGCATCTTTGCGGCCAGCTTCTGGCCATTCTGGAGGAAGCGCAGTTGCGCGCTTCCCGCTGGAGGATCAACGCCACGCTGGTGGATCGGTTCTACGGCGGAGCTTCGACATCTCCATCGACAACTTTGGGGAACCTTTTGAAACAGGCAACCCAGGCTCACATGCCCAAGATTCGCAAAGCCGGCTTCGGTTATGACGAACTTGAGGAAACGATCGAGAGCGTCACAAAGGGAATCGACCAGCTCGGCGGCTTTCCAGCGACGCTTACGTTGCGCCAGCAGGGCGAGTTCGCTCTCGGATTCTACTTGCGTCGTGCGGCGTTTCGCGCAGTCCGCCCAAAGCGCGAACCGGCGCCCGGCGGAAAGGCAAACAGCGATACGGAGAGAGGTCAATGACCGAATATTGCGATCCAAACAAACGGCACGATTTCGTTTACTTTTTCGATGTCACGAACGGAAACCCGAATGGCGATCCAGACGCGGGCAATATGCCGCGCGTGGACCCGGAGACAATGCACGGCATCGTTACCGACGTGTGCATTAAGCGAAAGGTCAGGGACTATGTCTCCGCTGTACTCCACCGGCGCATTTTTATTCAGAGCGAGACTGCGCTCAATACTCTGATCAGGGAGGCCACGCAAGAGGCGAAAGACGCGAAGGGCAAACCTGTTGGTTCGCTTCTGGAGGTGCCCCTATTCGAGGACAAGGAGACGAAGAAGCTGCTTGAGCAAGAAGACAGCGACTTAGCCGATCATCTGAAGGGCCTTGAGGAGCAGGGCTTTGAATATGACTCCGAAGCCGGGCTGCTGGTTTACGACGGGGACGCTAAGAGCGCCAGGGAGTTCGGCGTAGCTCTGGCAGGTGAGGGCGAGGTGCCGGAGCATCTCAAAGTCGCGATCAAGACTGTCGCCGCTGTGCTGGCCAAGGCAGCGAAGGACCGGAAGAAGATTGACCCGGAAGGGCGGAGAGTGGTCAAGCACGACCTTTGCAAGAGATACTTCGACATCCGGATGTTTGGGGCCGTGCTTACGGCGGGGACGAACTTCGGGCAGGTCCGCGGTCCCATGCAGCTCACATTTGCACGGTCGGTGGACCCCATCCAGCCGCGGGATCTTTCGATCACGCGCGTGGCAATAACGAAAGCTTCGGACCAAGCTAGAAAGACGACAGAGATGGGACGGAAGGCAATCGTTCCTTACGGACTCTACCGCATGCACGGGTTTTTCAACCCTTTACTTGGGTGGGGCAAGAATGCTAAAGGCGAGATGGAGCAGGTGGTGACGTTGCAGGATCTCGCGGACTTTTGGGATGCGCTCCAAAACCTATTCACATTCGACCGTTCGGCGGCACGAGGCGAAATGTGCGTTCGCGGCCTGTACGTTTTCACGCACCACAGCGAGCGCGGGAACGCTCCCGCCCATCGCCTTTTCGAGCTCCTCTCCGTGAAGCCATGCGGCCAGCCGCCGCGACAATTCAGCGACTATTCGGCTGTTATCACGGATCTGGCAGAGGGGCCGGTGAAAAGCCTTCCTGACTTCGGTCTGAAGGAGCCTCTCGGCGTGACACTCTCTGTGCTGACTGGTCTCAAGCCCACCCCGCACGAAATAGCGCCCGGGATTTAGCCGTGTACTCCGAAGACGACCTGCTGCCGCTTTCGGGGTTGCAGCATTTGCAGTTCTGCGAGCGGCAGTGGGGGCTGATCCATATCGAACAGGTCTGGGAGGAGAACCGGCTCACGGCGGAAGGGCGGGAACTGCATGAGCGCGCGCATGAGGGCGGGGCGGAGAGCCGTCCGGGGGTGCGCATCGTGCGCGGATTGCGACTGCACTCGCTACGGCTGGGGTTGGCCGGCGAGGCGGACGTGGTGGAGTTCCATCGCGACGAAGGCGGCGCGGCGATGGCGGGGATGGAAGGGCGGTGGCGCGTCTTTCCGGTGGAGTACAAACGCGGGAGGCCGAAATGGGACCGCTCGGATGAGGTCCAGCTCTGCGCACAGGGGCTGTGTCTGGAAGAAATGTTCGGGACGGCCGTCAGCGGCGGGGCGCTGTATTACGGGCAGCAAAGGCGGCGGCGCGAAGTGGCGTTCGATGGCCGGCTGCGGGCGCAAACGGAAGCGCTGGCGCGGCGGATGCAGGAATTATATCGGGCGCGAGTGACGCCGGCGGCGGTCGAGGAGCCGAAGTGCGAGCGGTGTTCGCTGATCGACGTGTGTCTGCCAGGGGCGCTGGGCAGGCGGGCGCCGGTGGAGCGGTATCTGGCGAAGGCGTTGCGGACGGACGAGGAAACGGTATGAAGCAATTACTGAATACACTCTACGTGACCACGCAAGGGGCGTACCTGGCTCGGGACGGCGAGACGGTGGCGGTGCGGGTGGAGCAGGAAACCAAGCTGCGGGTGCCGGTGCACACGCTGGCGAGTGTGGTGTGCTTCGGGCAGGTTTCGTGCAGTCCGTTTCTGATGGGGTTGTGCGCGGAGAAGGGCGTGGCGCTGGCGTTCCTGACGGAGAACGGGCGGTTTCTGGCGCGGGTGGAGGGTCCGGTCTCGGGGAACGTCCTGCTGCGGCGGGAGCAGTACAGACGCTCGGAAGACGAGGGGCAAGCAGCGGTGGTGGCGCGGGCGGTGGTGATCGCCAAGGTGGCGAATTGCCGGACGGTGCTGCTGCGGGGGGCGCGGGAGAAGCCGGATGGGCCGGGGGCGGCGGAGTTGGAAGCGGCGGCATTGCGGCTGGGGCGCTTGTTGGAAGAGTTCGAGCGGCGGCTCACGCTGGATGCCGTGCGGGGCTTTGAAGGGGATGCGGCGCGGGTGTATTTCCAGGTGTTCGACCATTTGATCGCGGAATCGAAGGAGGCGTTCTTCTTTCGCGAGCGCAGCCGGCGGCCGCCGATGGACAACGTGAACGCGCTGCTTTCATTTCTGTACACGCTGGTGACGCACGACGTGGCGGCGGCGCTGGAGGGGGTCGGGCTCGATCCGGCGGTGGGGTATCTGCACCGGGACCGTCCGGGGCGTCCGAGTTTGGCGCTGGATCTGGTAGAGGAGCTACGGCCGGTGATCGCGGACCGGCTGGCGCTCTCGTTGATCAACCGGCGGCAGGTGCGGGCGGACGGGTTCCGGAAGACGGAGAGCGGGGCGGTGACGATGGATGACGAAACGCGGAAGGAGGTGCTGGTGGCCTATCAGAAGCGGAAGCAGGAGGAGATTCTGCATCCTTTTCTGAAAGAGCGGGTGGCGTTCGGACTGATTCCGCATGTGCAGGCGCTGCTGCTGGCGCGGTATCTGCGCGGCGACCTGGACGGGTATCCGAGTTTTTTGTGGAGATGAAGCGATGATGCTGGTGGTGGTGGCGTATGACGTGAACACGGAGACGGAAGAGGGGAAGCGCCGTCTGCGGCGGGTGGCAAAGGTATGCGAGGACGTTGGGCAGCGGGTACAGAACTCGGTATTCGAGTGCCTGGTGGATGCGGCGCAGTGGGTGAAGTTGCGGGCGCGATTGATAGCGGAGGCGGATCTGAAGGTGGACAGCTTGCGGTTCTATTTCTTGGGGGATAACTGGCGGCATCGGGTGGAGCAGGCGGGGGCGAAGGTGAGTTACGATCCGCAGGGTCCGCTGGTGGTGTGAGGTGCGCGGAGGTGGAGTGGACATGGAAATGCGGGGAGGTTCGCGCGGGGGGAAGTGGCAGTGAGGATGGAGGTTGGGAGGGGAGGAAGCGATGACGGGCGCGCCGGCCGGTGGCGGTCGAGAGGGTTCGCGCGAGAGAGTGGGAAGGCGTTTATGAGTGAGTGAGTTGCATGGAGGCAGTCGCCGCCCGCGCGGGCGGCGTGGATTGAAACCGGGTCTGAAGCCGAAAGATTTGGTCGGTATCCCGTCGCCGCCCGCGCGGGCGGCGTGGATG